>FLOH01000245.1_pt1 | contig 140130 bp, 106 predicted proteins | sample 756751 | NCBI WGS metagenome assembly FLOH01 (sample SAMEA4026879, study PRJEB14308) | marine metagenome | biome: coastal water; material: water | depth 74 m | reverse complement strand
TTTCTACGAACCCACAAATAAATATTAGTTAGTTTCAAATTAACCTTTTCCATTAAACTTAAGTTAATCAAGCCTTTTTTATATAGTACAGTATCACTTTTATCTTTAAACCAAATCTCATAATCATTTAATATCATCCAATTATTTATCCTCTTTAAGAATGGGTTTAGATAGTATTTACCATGTGTCTCAATAGAAATAATCTTCGGTCGACTGATCATGGATGAAAGAACATACCATTCACTCCCTTCAGTGTCAATACTGATTAAATCAATATCTCCTTTGTCAATATCTGAAAACAATCTACATTCAACCTCAATATTTTTCTCATCATTTATTTCATAATTATCATTTAATAATGCTGGACTTGAATGTAAATCTGTTGCAAAAGTTGATGCCTCTGCTCTTGATAATGTCAACATACCATTGTAATTCCAAATTGCAAATGGCAAAAGCGTTACATTATCATAATCTTTAAAATATGATTTTATTGCTTGAATTGAAGTAGGTTCTGGCTCAACGAGAATCGTTTCTTTACCTTGTCTTATGAAATCAATAATATTTGAGGTTTCTGGTAAATAAACCCCTACTTCACATACTTTTTGAATTAGGATAAATTTCGAGCTGATCTTGCGAAAAAGTAACTTGTCTGACTTATTATTCATATCACTTATTTTTGTAAACGTATCGTAACAATGAGATACCTAATTCTGAATTTTAAAAACCCATCATCTCATTTAAGGGATTTTAAATATGTTGATTTTTATTACTATCCATGTTTTAGTTATATTATTGGTCTCTAAAAAAAATATATATTGCATGTCAATGATTTTCTTTCCTACAATACTTGACTAGATTTTCTGTTCTTGAAAATGTATAAAACACTGTGTCTATCCTAAAATTATTATCAATATAGTTAGCAATACTACTATATTTTTGCATTGTCATTATATTAGAGTCATTGTGTGCATTAAGTATGTAAAATATTTTAGAATCATTAAAAATATCTTCTGGTTCTCCAATAGGGTTAAGTACTTTATTTTCAACACCAAACTGCCCAAAATAATAATCATAATATTGAGCATAAGAACTTAAGAACAGCTTACTATCTTGCCTCTTTTTTACAATTTCAACTACACCCCTAAAGTCTGCTTTAGTCAATCGATAGTAATATTTATTAATAAACAAAATATTTATGACTGAACTAACTACTAATATAGCAATAACTATATTCGAGGCTTTCATCTTAAGCTGGTCAACTCCACTTACTACAACTGCAATAAGAAACGGCAATGCAGCAATTGTACATCTTAAAAGTAGTATCGGCTTAAAAAAAGAAACGAAATAAGTTAAAACATAGATAGAGAACAGACTATAACATAAATAATATCCTGTTAATCTTTGATAAGGGTTATTTTGGAGCTTTCCGATTACAATATTCCTGATAAACAGAAAAATACCGAGTAAAAATATAACATAACTAACAGGATCTTTACCCAATAAATTATATAAGTAATCAAAGAAATACCAAAAATCTGGAATTGTCATCCAATGACTCTTTCCACTGGTTCTAAGTATATAAGGAATCCATGGCAAGTATAATAATGATATAACAACTATTGATGCTATACTTTCCCATAAAAATTTCTTCTCTCTACGAATCAAATTAACATTCAACAAAAACAAAACCTGTGCTCCAAATACAAAGATTGCAAAATAGTGAGTATAAAGATTTAAAGCTGCAAACAGTACAAAAAAGGAATAGTTTATTAGTGAGTTCTTTTTAAGAATCCTTAATAAGAAAATAGAAGAAATTGTGGTAAGCAAGAAAAGAGTAATATACATCCTTACTTCTTGGCTATGGTATAAATGATAATAATTTGCTGTAGTTACTAAAGCCATAAACAATCCTATTCTTTTGTTTTTAATCTCAATACCAAAAAAATACATAGCGATAATACCGCAGACACCTATAATCGCAGAAAACAAACGTCCTGTAAAATCAGTATATCCAAATACTTTAAAAAAATAGCGTATTCCAAAAAAATGTAATGGAGGATGAAATTCAACTTTCATTGCCTCCAGTATATCTGATACTGAATGGATAGGGTTCGATACATCCATTATATACAATTCATCATACCAATAACTTTGATAAGTTAAATTAAATAACCGACTAACAATAGCAATCAAAACAATTCCAATTAATAATACATTAGTATTTTTTATAAGTTCGTATTTTTGTCCTGTCATGAAGTTTTTCATCGGTTACTTTGATTAACAATGATAATTTTATTGGTTTCAAATGTAAAAATACTTAACTTACTCAAATATTAGCATATTAATGATGTAATTTGTAGAAATTTAATTTGTGCCTTTAGCTTTAAGGCTTATGTGATACAATTCTTCCAATTAAAATACATTGTTGGTCTTTGCGTAATATCAATATCCATCTTCCGCTTTCAATTCGCATTGCAATTGTTGAAATGGAGGTAAGGAGGTTAGTAATTTACTTCAAAAGAGAGTCGACTGAAGCCAATTTAACATTGACATACTATTATATTTCATTACAATAATTAATTGTTCTGATTTTCGTCACTCCATTAAGGTCACACAGGAAAGAGGTAATTTATTAATTAAAGAATACTGATATTGAAAAAGAAAAAACTCTATTTTTCTGTATAAATCCTTCGGTATAGTCTTCATCCATATTAAACTCATCAGCATCATAATTAGGAGTCATATTAATTAAACCAAACGAGTATCCAACATTAAATAAAACTTTATTAACCTGATAACCAACTCCAAGATTTAATCCAAAATCAAAAGCTCTATATAAATCTAAAACATCATCGTCATCTACATAGTCGTCATAAGTATCATCATCAACTTTTCCATATACTGGCTTCAGTTTATAAGAATCTTCTGGGTAGAAAACATCTTCAGCATCCATATCTTGACCATTGAGTTCAAAAGAAAAATCTTGCTTATATTTTCCTCCAATACCAATTGCAAAATATGGACCAAACGAAGCTTGAAAACCACTATTTTTATAGACCAGCATTATTGGTAATTCAATATAATTGTAATTAAACCTTATGTATCCTTCAACATCATCAATATCAGGATTAAGATATTCATAAACTTCTTCAAGTTCCTCCTTTAAATTGATACTAAATCCTTTATTAGTATAAAGCAAAGCGGGTTGTAAACTTAGACTCTCTTCTATTAGTGTAATATCAGAAATTAGTCCAGCATGAAATCCCATTTTAGATTTTGTTTCTGGTTCATGTCCAAAGTCTTTATCAATATCAAATTTCATATTGCAGACATTTCCACCTGCTTTAATTCCAATTTTCATTTGTGCAAATGCTTGTACGGAAAATACCACACTGATGGTGATTAATAATAATTTGATTTTTTTCATTTTAATTTAGTTTTTATTTTGCCTTACTTATTTTTGGTGGGATCGTTCAGGTCAACTTTTTATCCCATATATTAATAAATACATTGTCGTTAATTTACCCATTACACTAATCTTTCTGATCTATTAAACGTGGTTTGTTGCTATAGCTGTTTTTAGTACAGCAGATTGAAATGCTTTTCTGAATATCTTTTATAATTCATCATTAAGACCAATCTGTAAAAAGTATACAAATGTAAGAATAAAATATTAGCAAACCAGTAATATCATGTTTTTCACTTATTTCTACGGCAACCACACGCACAGCATCTCCTACGGCACATTCAACCCCAAAACTACCCCACCCAACATGTACCCTTTCTCTTAAGCAAAAAGGTACAAACAGCTAGGGGTACTTTCACGTCCTGAGCTAATATAGCTATGATGTCACACTTGTGTTTTCAACAATGCTGTCTCCTGATAGCAAAGCTATCTTTGAATCCAGCTTCCTCGTTCAATTCGCTAAAAAGGTGAGCGTTGATTAGAGTCTACTTTAGGCTATTTTGAACTTGACGATGCTACAAACTGTTCTTTGCTCTTTATATGTATCGCATAATTTTTATAGTTCGTCATTTTTTTTTAATATCGGAGAAATTATGAAGCAATTCCTTACTAACCAATTTGTCTATAGCATTTCGAATAGATGAATAACTATACGTAATTATCACTCTTCCTCGAACCGATTTTGAGGCAAAGATTACTTTATTAAACGTATTATCAATTACTTCTAATTTACCAATGCGGTTTCCCATATTCCCTTCAAATAATTGTAATTGAATAATGTATTCAGCAGAATCTTTAGAGTCTACTATGGTTAATAAGGTTCTTTCCATTAAATAATATTTGAGTACCTCTTTAGCACTATCTTCATCCACATTGATTTCATTCCTGGTATCTACAAAAGATATAAATACCTTTGAGTCAGGTTTTAATTGAGCATATGAACTATGACTCAATGATAAAATAGTAATTAAATAAGTTAACGACGATTTCATTGTTTCAAATTTTTATTTTCAAGTTTACTTCTTCATTATCCGTATTAAAAGATGCATTTATTAACTCATATAAGCGTGTATCGTGCAAATTTGTACTTCTACTAATCAATAAATTATATGCAGCACCCAAATATATGAAATTAATCGATGTATCTTGTAAGGTCAGTAGTTAAGTCTGGTATAAATTGAATAATCAGTTGAATGCTTCAGTAAACTCAAGATTTCTTGTTGTACTCTCTCAATTGTTCATGAAACTCGGGCACTTTACTCCCCAAAACTCTTTGTCCAGCTAATACAGCTCTAATAATTGCATTAAGTTCCTCTTTAATATAATCCTTCATCATGGTTGCATCGGGAATATTCATTAATATTTTATACTATTTTATAACTTTTAATATTTACATTTGACAATTCATTTTTACGTAATACAAACATTATGAGAATTCTACTAATTGTCTCAATTTTATTCATATAGGCATGTATTGCGTACCTTTTACTTTTACTGCTGTAATTATAAGTTTTTTGTGTGGGTGTGTCGTTAAGTAAAATGTTAGCAGCACTCAAATATACTAAAAATCCCTAATACAGCCTTACCTCAGCCTTATTATTATCTGATTTCCTTGGTGACTCGGCGTCGCATTCGCAGATGGAGAGGGTGTCCAGAAATGGACACCCTCATTTTTTGCCCTGGTGACTCGGCGTCGCATAAGCAGAAAAACAAATTAATTGAATTTTCGAAAGATTTCTTAAACTTTTTTTTAAGGGGACACTATATGTTTAATATATAAGATAAAAGACACATATATGATGAAAAAAGTAAAGAGAAAGAAGTTCATTTTTCTTGTTCGTGATGATAGAAAGAAACTATTTAAGGCACTATGTGCACGACATGGCAAGAGTATGAGTAATGTTCTAAACGATTTTATTAAAATCGCTATAAGGGATGATACGGGTGAATTAAGGTAAAGGTGATTAGATATAAATGTGATTCAGCGACAAGCTGTTTACGCCTTTTTAAAATTATCTAAAAAAAAAGAAGTGTGGTATGAATATAACTTACTATGAAAATTTAACAACGAATATCAATAAATATATTGATATTGAGAATGTTGTTGAGCGAATTAAAAGTGATAAACATTTAAAAAATACAATAGGCAACATCAGATTGATAAATAAGATGAAGAATAAGCCGCAATATCAGGCGGCAAAACAAAAACTACCACTTATTGTATTTGGTGCTATTATGCATGAGGGTAAAATACATTCAGTTAGAAATATTAAACATCCTACAAATTTAATCGCATTAGACTATGATAATTTTTTGACAGAAGAATCAGTGGAGGAAGCGTTTAATATATTTAAAAACGACAAATATGTTAAAATGATGTATCATACACCTGGGGGACTCGGACTAAAAGTTATAGTGCAAATTATGCCTGATACTTTAGCAATTGTGCCTGAACATGAAGAACCCGAAAAGGATCGAAATATTCAGTATAATGAAATCAACAAATTCTATTATGAGTATCTGGGTGAGTATTTTAAGGAAAGGGGAATTAAAATTGATATTGATGAAAACGCAAAAGATATTAGTAGGTGTTCATTTTTATCACACGATAAAGCGTGTTTTTATAATGAGAGATCCGAGGTTTTTAAAATTACGGTTGAAGAAGCACAGAAATTTAAGGATAAGAGGAATGAAGTTGGTGCGGGAGCTAATATGACGCAAATAAGGGATATTAGAACAAACTTTGCAAGTGGAAGGCGTGAACAGGTGGATTTTTTCACAGAAATTGTGAGTTATTTAACTGAATATAAATTAGATATCACTAAAGGGTATCGGAATTGGCTATATGTGGGTTTTTTATGTAAGAAGTTATACGACTACGATAAGGGTAAAGCAATGTTTTTGGCCTTAAGTGAATTTAATTCGAGCTATATTAGGGAGGAAGCTATTAAACAATGGGATGCAATATATAGAAATAAAACTGATCAGCCTATTAGCCTTTCATTTTTGGATTACATTTTGAAAGAAAATAAAATTCACTATTCCCCTAAGGGTAAAAATTTGTTCACAGAAAAATTAAACGTCTTCGACATAGCGAGAATTATTGAATATGAAAAATGGGAGATAACATTTTGCGACATAAAGAAAATACACTATATTACAATACCTAATTTAAATCAGCCTGAAAAATTCAATGATAATATAATACCATGGGAGTTATCGGGTAATCATGGTATCAGTTGTATAGCTAAGCACTTTATGGATAATTATAAGGTTGTCTTTTCAGATAAAGAAATTGAGAGGGAAATATATAGTTCAAGAGTAACTAAAAGAGTACTATTCGTTAAAGATATGCTTGAGAAAATAAAAACTAATGATAATACATATTATAATTTGTTTTACAAGTCGATCGAGACTCCAGATAGTGGGGATGCTATGAATGCTATGAACCGTTGGTTTATGGGGTGCTTTCAAAGCTGGTTTGGGGATGATGCAACACAAAACTATCGTAAATTTGATGAAATTTTAATTCTGCATGATCCAAATGGTGGAGGATTTTTAAATTTTGTTAATAATACCATGAGCTTTTCAGATGTTACCAACCCAGCCACCGGTGAAATATGGATGGACCGAAATTTAGGGGCCACACAGGCAGCATCAAGCAGTACTGATGCTGCTTCGTATGGCGATTTATACCAATGGGGCCGTGCAGACGAAGGGCACGAAATCCGCAGCAGCGGACTAACTTCAACCAACGCTACTACCGCCGTGCCTAACCTCGGCAGCTCTTGGGACGGCTTGTTCATAACCGAAAGCAGTAGCCCTTACGATTGGCTTACAACACAGGATAATACACTTTGGCAAGGTGTAAGTGGAACAAATAACCCATGCCCTACAGGTTATAGACTCCCAACCGAAGCTGAATGGGAAGCAGAGCGTGCAAGTTGGAGTAGTAACAATGCCACCGGGGCATTTGCATCCCCACTTAAATTGCCTGTAGCAGGCGCCCGTGACAACATCGATGGTTCGCTCGACAATGCTGGTTCCGACGGCTACTACTTGTCGAGTAACATTAGTGGCATTTACTCGCGCAGCCTGTACTTCATCAGTGGCAATGCTTTCATGAACAGCACCTTCCGTGCATACGGGTTTTCTGTTCGCTGCATTAAGGATTAGGAAAGTTGAAAAGTTTGCAAAGTGGGAGCCTAATGAACTACAATTAATAGAGTATAGGAAATAAAATTTTCGAAAACATAAAGTTAATTTTGTTTATTTTTCAAAATAACAAAACCTTTACAAGGGATTTAGATGTAACAAGCAAAACTTTTAAACTAAAACAAATTGAAAACAATAAAATATTGACTCATCTTTTAACATGTAACCCTGCGGAGTCACTGCCTCCTTTGATTATAAAAAAAACATAGCATTGATTCACCGCTGATAATAATAAAAAAGAATACCATTGATGAAAATGTTAAAGAATACCAATAAATTGAGGAAGCTATTGCCGATCTGGAAAACGATCCCAATATTTCTTCCGAAAAAATAGAGAAATAAAGATCATCTATTAAGAATCTAAAAACAAATATTTTTTATTACCCATATAAAACCAGCTTTATGAAAAAATCTATTTTAGCAATATTAGCATATTTTGTATTTACTGCAATTCAAGCGCAAACTTATACTGGTAATTTAACACTTACAACCCAAGCCCAGGTTAATGCATTTGCATACACAAGTGTTACAGGTAACTTGATACTTCACGATGGTGACATAACTAATTTAAGCCCACTTTCATCATTAACTACTGTGGGGGGAGATCTTCAAATCTATAATATCTATGGACTAGCAAATCTTAACGGCCTCTCATCATTATCTTCAGTGGGAGGGAATTTATGGTTTAATGGCAACTTTTTACTATCAAATCTTAATGGTCTCTCATCATTAACCACTGTGGGTGGGGATGTGCAAATCTGGACTAATCGGGGGCTATTAAATCTTAACGGTCTCTCATCATTAACTTCAGTGGGGGGTAAGTTATTCATTCAAAATAATTTTGTACTTTCAGTTTTTTGTGGGCTTTACCCACTAATAAACCGGGGTGGTGTATCTGGCACTTATACAGTTAATGGTAACGCATTAAACCCAACAGAACAAGAGATTATTGACGATGGTGCTTGTCCGCTTCCCCCTGTTCCATTGTCCAACTGGGCAATTTATATTGGTATTTTATTAATTGCTATATTTATGTTTGTTGCTTATAGAAAAAGGGAGACGCGGTTTAGCCATAATAACCTTTAGATTATTAATTAAGTCATTCTATAACAGAATGATTTTTATTGGGAATTAACCTGTACGCAATAATTATTGGTTTTATCTAAAATAAACGGATTGTCATCTTGCCGAAGTTCATTGGCTAATAATAAATGGCACGGAAATAAATATAAATGAGTTCAAGGTGTGGCTCAAAAACAAACTACCTAACTATAAAACACCACGCAAATATATCATTCTAGATGACCTGCCAAGAAATGTGATGGGAAAAGTGACTAAAAAAGAATTAGTAAGCCTTTTTAACACTGAAAGCAATAAAGAATAATAATAGTTGCTATAGCCGGATTTGTGGCAATTTTCCCTCAATCTAAAACCCTGAACTCAGAACCCAAAACTCAAAACTCAATACTATTCAACTTCTACAAGTACTTCTTCACTTTGCCATAAACCATGCTTTGTACAAAAAGCCATGGCAGTAAGCTTCAAATTTTTATTTGGTACAATGTGGAAATCCACTTCTGCATGACCCGACATATTCCCAAGTGTTCCTGGTGCAAATGATGCCTGACCTAACATAAACTCTCCGTTCCATAATTGAATGTATGCTATGTAATGATCAAAATCATCGGGATGAACATACTCATCACCCAATTTTACTTTTACAGTAAATTTTTGTCCCTTTAAAGTTTTCGCATCACAATGTACAAATGGTGAATGACGATCGATGTAATCTTTTTTTGCTTCTCTGTCGATTGTTGAAATGTCAACGTATCTGTTAATTTTCATGTCTATAATATTTATTTATAATAATTCTAAATTGCAAATTTAATTGTTTTAATTAATAAACCAAAATATTGTTTAGCTACATTTATCCAAAGATGGATTTTACCATTCCACCATCGTGAGTAATTGTTTGCCCTGTTACATATCTTGATAGTGGTGATAATAACCAACATGCCAGACTAGCCATTTCTTCAGGCTTACCCATTTCGCCAACAGGTACTTCACGTTCGAAGGCCAGCTTAGCTTCTTCATAAGTAATGTTTTCTAATTCTGATTTCTTCACAAATAGGCGCTCCATTGCTCCGGTGCTATGGTAACCAGGAGCAAGTATATTAGCTGTAATACCCATGGTTGCAACTTCCTGCGAAAGAGTTTTAACAAACCCTACAATTGCTGGCCTTAGCGAGTTACTTAGCACAAGATTTTTAATGGGTTCTTTAACAGAAACGCTTTCGATAAATAATAATCTTCCATATTTCTGTTTCTTGAAAATAGGCATGATTTTATAAGATAAGTCGATTTTCCACCTAACTATAGTTTCCCAAGCCTTGTCCCACATCTGTATATTTACATCATTAACTCCACCGGCTGGGGGACCGGAAGCATTAAAAACTATCCCGGAAATTGTTTTTTCTGCACACCAATCAATAATTTTTTGTTGAACAATTGGATCCATAATATCACCACATAAATAGTCAATATTAATCGGGAATTTATCTTTCAATAATACCAGTTTTTCAACTGTTCTACTTATGGCTAATACTATTGCTCCTTCAGATGCAAGCTGTTCAGCAATTGCTTTACCAAACCCACTTCCTGCCCCACCTACAACGAAGTATTTGTTTTCAATATTTAGATTCATAATAAAATAATTTTGGCAAAGGTATAAACAGTTTTGTTTAAAAACGAAAACTAACCTTCACATTCTTATCCTGAAAAATAATAATTACATCCATCACCTTCAAAGTCAATGCAAGAATTAATTTTATTACATTTACACCATCTGCAAAAATATTTTCGTTACTAATTTAATCTTTAATGAAATCAGAACCAACCAACCAAGAATTAAAGGATGAAATTAAGTTGCTTAAAATGCAATTATCTGAAAAAACCACACTAGAAGATTATCAACCTTTCTTTGATAATAATGTGGCCATTATACTACTTGTTAATCCAGATAATCAAAATATAATTTATGCGAATGAAGCAGCGGCTAGTTTTTATGGCTACACAATTGAGCAATTATGTAACTTGAAAATCAGCGATATAAATACTTTAACTTCAGAAGAGATTAAAATCAAAATTGCTGATGCAAGAAAAAATAAACAAAATTACTTTGTATTTAAACATAGAACTTCAAACGGTGGAATACGTGATGTGGAAGAATATCAAACGAAATTAAAACTTGGTAATAAAGATGTATTCTCAATTATTGTGCATGATGTTACCCAACGAATAGAAGCTGAAAATAATCTGTTTTTATCCGAAAAAAGATATAGAGAGTATTTCGAAAAAGACATTTCAGGAGTATATACAACCACACCTGAGGGGAAATTAATTGACTGTAATAATGCTTTTGCAAATATGCTTGGCTATACTGTTGACGAAATAAAACAAATTCACACCTCAATACATTATTCAAAAAAGGATTTGAGGAATAAAATAATTGATAAACTCGAAAAACATAAGAGTTTGTTCAATATTGAAATAGAACTAATTACAAAAGATGGTGGAAAAATTCACTGTATTGAAAACGTTACCGGAATATTCGACAATAATAATAAACTAGTACAGTTTCAGGGTTATATAATTGATATCTCCAAGCGTAAAAAAGCAGAAAATGCACTGAAAGAAAGTGAGGCTAGATTTAAACGATTATTTGAAGATCTTGGGGATGCAGTTTATGTAACTAAACTAGGTGGTGAAGATAAGGGCGATATACTTGAAGTGAATGCGACAGCTGTTAAACAGTCTGGGTATTCGAAAAAGGAGTTGCTTCAAATGAATATCATTGAAGATTTATTCGTTGAAGGGTCAGGAGAAATGGACAACAATGCATTAGACCTAAGACTTCAAGAAAATGAAATAGTTACATTTATTGAGAAAAAAAGAAGGAAGGATGGAAGCGAATACTGGACTGAGGTAACGGTAACCCCAATTGAGTTTAATGGGCCACCAGCAAGCCTTGCAATTAATCGCGATATCACCAATCGTATACTTGCAAGTGAAGCCCTCGAAGAAAGTGAAAAAAAGTTCCGCGATCTATTTGAGCAATCGGGAGATGCATTTTTAATAATTAAAAATAGAAACTTCATCGATTGTAATAAGGCTGTTGTTGAAATGCTAGGATATAAGAATAGAGATGAGGTTATTAACGTACATCCTTCAGTATTATCCCCGGAATTTCAACCCGATGGCCGATCTTCAGCAGAAAAAGCTGACGACATGATGATGACAGCCATTAATAAAGGTACTCATCGTTTCGAATGGGATCACCTAAAAAGTAATGGCGAGATTTTTCCCGTTGAAGTACTATTAACAGCAATCTCAAAAGCACCGGGTAATGAAATCATTCATACTGTGTGGAGAGATATAAGCGAACAAAACAAGATAAAAAGAGAGTTAATTGAAGCTAAAGAAAAGGCCGAGAAAAATGAAAAAAAGTTCCGGGAACTATATGAAAAGTCGGGTGATGCTATATTTATTGTGGAAAATGAAAGGTTTATAAATTGCAACCAGGCAACGACAGAGCTTTTCAAATACAATAATAAAGAAGATTTTTATAATTTACACCCTTCAGAAGTATCTCCCGAATATCAACCAGATGGTGAGCTATCATTAACTAAGTCGATAAGAATGATGCAGACAGCAATAAAAAATGGAACTCATCGCTTTGATTGGCTGCATAAAAAGAATAATGGAGATTTGTTTCCCGTTGAGGTATTATTAACAGCAATCTCTACCGATTCAAAAAAGCAAATAATCCATGCAGTTTGCAGGGATATTAGTGAACGAAAGAAAATTCAAAATGAACTAGTATATGCAAAAGAAAAAGCAGAGGAAAGTGACAGACTAAAATCAGCTTTTTTAGCAAATATGAGTCACGAAATTCGTACTCCAATGAATGGCATACTTGGCTTCGCAAGCCTTCTGAAACTTCCTGACTTAAAAAAAGAACAAATTACAGACTATGTTACTGTAATAGAAAAGAGTGGACTTCGGATGCTAAATATCATTAATGATATAATGGATATCTCGAAAATTGAAGCCGGACAAATGGAAGTTAATAATTCATACTGCAATGTTAATAAGCAAATAGATGACATATACTCATTCTTTAAGCCGGAAGCCGTAAAAGCCGGATTAGAACTATCAACCAGCAAGGCATTTGAAAACGAAGATGCAATTACTTATACTGACTATGAAAAACTATATGCCGTTTTAGTTAATCTAATAAAGAACTCAATAAAATACAGTCACTATGGTAGTATTAACTTTGGGTACTTTAAGGTTGATAATGAGTTAGTATTTTTTGTTAGAGATACAGGAATTGGGATACCTAAGAATCGCCAGGATGCTATTTTTGAACGATTTGTTCAGGCAGATATTGAGGACACAAAGGTTTACGAAGGAGCAGGATTAGGGTTGTCAATTTCAAAAGCATATGTTGAGATGCTTAATGGTAGAATTTGGTTAGAATCGGAAGAAGGAAAAGGAAGCAATTTCTATTTTACAATACCCTATGTTACAAAAACTCCCGACACAAAAGTTGTTGAAGACAAAGTTATTGAAACTCATACAAAAACTAAACTACCAAAAAAATTAAATATACTAATAGCTGATGATGAAGAAATTGCCAGCTCTTTTTTACAAATAGTACTAAAGGATTGTGCAAATAATATATACTATGCCAAAGATGGTTATGAGGCAATAAACATTTGTAAAAATAACCCTGACCTAGACTTAATTTTAATGGATATAAAAATGCCATTGCTGGATGGATACTCTGTTACTCGTGAAATTCGGAAGGTTAACAATCAAATAAAGATAATTGCACAAACCGCATATGCATTACCTGGAGATAGCAGCAAAGCAATTAAGGCAGGGTGAAACGATTATATTTCAAAACCAATTAATAAAGACGAGCTTATTACAAAAGTTCAAAATCTCTTTTTAAAATAACTATTGATATTAAGTGAATTGCGGGATCGATTTTCTTATTTATTAATACAGACTATCATATGAATAAACAACCATCATATACAAACGATCAGTTAACTCAAAAAGTCGCTGAATTAACTGATGAACTCAATAAATTAAAGGAATATTATAAGCAGTCTCAACCAATTCTTGGGAATTCAGGTGGTGATATAAAAGATATTGTTGTTTGGAAAATGGATGAAAAAGGACGTTACACTTACTTAAGTCCAAATGTAGAAGTTGTATTGGGATACAAACCAGAAGAAATGTTAGGAACAATGGGGCTTACATACTTCCGTGCAGAAGATGTACCTCAAATACAGAAAAAAATGAAGGCCAGAATAGATGGCAATAGGGAACCTTCTGAATTTATTATGGTTGCCAAAGATGGCTCTCTAATAGATATGGAACTATATTCAGTTTCAATCAAAGACCAAAATGAGAATATAGTCGGATTCTCGGGAATTGCACGTAACATTAGTGATCGCAAGCTTGCAGAGAAAAACAATAAAAAGAACGAAAAAAAAATAATACAGGAAAAGGAATTCACCGAACAAGTGATAAATGCACTTCCCGGATTGTTTTATCAGATAAGTACTGAAGGTAAATTTATCAATTGGAATAAGAATTTTGAAACAATTACGGGATATTCCGCAACCGAAATCAAGCAACTTAGTCCCATTGAACTATTTGAAGGTGATGATAAAAAACATATAGCTGATAGGATACAGGAATCATTTTCAGTTGGAAACTCCCATGCATATGCGAATTTAATTTCCAAAAAAGGCTTCAGTACTCCCTATTATTGGACCGGAAAAACAATAATAATAAACAACGAACCATTCTTAATTGGAATGGGGACGGATATTTCGGAGTTAAAAAATATTGAAAATGAATTAATGAAACATCAGGAGCAGCTTGAAGAACTTGTTAAAGAAAGAACTAAGGATTTGGAGATTAGAAATAACGAACTTGACAGTGCTATAAAGGTTTTTGTTGGCAGGGAGATTCTAATTAGAGATATGCAAAATCGCATTGCTGCATTGGAAAGTGACAAGTAAACCACTTCCTCCAAAAATATAATCAGCTTAGCAAATTATCAATAATGTATAATTAATACGTTAAAAAAAAAAGCATGAAATTATATAGTTTTAAAAGTATAAGAACACGATTAACATTTTGGTTTCTGATATTAACACTTATTCCCTTATTAGTTGTGTTGATAATTACATATTTTCAGCGTATTGATGCCATTAAAAATCAAACAATTGACAAACTCGTTGCAATACGCGATTTAAAAGCCGAGCAAATAAATGTGTGGTTAACAGAAAGAGTTGCAGATATGAATACTCTATCGATTGATAGTGATATTACCAGTGTTGAAAATTTGTTTGACAATAAAAAGAATGATAATAGTGACACTGAATTACTTCTCAAAATTCAAAACCATCTAGAGAATTTTGTAAAAAATTATTCGGCATATAGTGAACTATTTATACTAAATCCACAAAACGGAAAGATTGTAATTTCAACTCGAAAATATGCTATTGGTGAGGACAAATCAACAAATGAGTATTTTACAGAACCCATGAAAACACATAAGCTATCAATTAAGGATATTTATTACTCAAATACATTGTCTGAAATTTCAATGGCATATTCAATTCCTATTTTTGATGCGGAAAACAAGAATATAATTGTAGGCATCCTTGTTGCCCGGGTAGATTTAGATAACTCATTATTTCGATTATTATTCGACCGCATTGGTCTTGGAAAAACAGGTGAGACATTAATTGTTAACGAGGATATACTAGCATTGAATATATTACGATGGTACAACAATGCCCCATTAAATCTTAAGATAAAAGCTCTACCAGCCCTAAATGCATCAAAGGGACAAACAGGGGTTATAGAAACGCAAGATTATCGAGGTGAAGAAGTTCTTGCTGCCTATACCTATATCCCTCAAACCAAGTGGGGTTTTGTTTGCAAACAGGATATGAGTGAAGTAAATGCATCGATCGATATCATGATCCTGAATTTCATATTAATATTTATAGTTGCATCAATAATAATTACACTAATTGCCATTAGCATAAGCAAATCTATTTCGAAATCTATTGTGGCAATGAACGTTGTTGCTAAAAAAATCAGAAGTGGAAACTTTTCTATTCGAAATAAAATTACATCACAAGACGAATTGGGCTTGCTCGCTTTGGAATTCAATAATATGGCCGACATGACTGAGTCAAGAATAAATGTTCAGCAGGGAATATCACAGATCACAGAAATTATGATTGGAAGAACATCAATGAATGATTTCGGATTATCATTATTAAAAGAACTCAAAAAAATATCAGGGGCAAATATTTGTACGTTTTATATATTGAATGAAGCCGACCAGTTATTTGAACATCTTGTTTCAATTGGAGCCAATAAAGAACTTTTGGAACCATTTGACTCGAGTTATACAGAAGGTGATTTTGGTAATGCGATTTCATCAAAAAGTATTTACTATTTACAAAATATTCCTGCAAATACAATTTTCAAGTATAAAACAATAGCAGGCACAACCATTCCAAAAGAATTGATTACCATCCCAATAATAGTTGATAATACTGTAGTGGCAACTATTTCACTTGCCAAAATAAGCAGTTTTAGCATCGATTGTCATGATATAATAAATAAATCTTGGGATAATATAAATACTTCATACTCAAACTTAATTTCCAGCGAAAGAACAAGGATTTTTGCTGATCATCTTTCAAGAATAAACAAACAGCTTGAGGTAAAATCGCAAGAACTTGAAAAGCAAACCTCTGAAATGAAAAAACAAGCTGAGGAATTATACAATGCTTCCAGAGAGCTCCAAATTCAAAATATTGAACTTGAATCGCAAAAAATGCAGGTTATGACTGCAAACAGGTTAAAAAGCGAATTTCTTTCGAATATGAGTCATGAATTGCGCACTCCATTAAACTCAATAATGGCATTGTCGAGTGTATTAATTACTGATACCAAAAGCAAACTTAATAAAGATGAAAGCAATTACTTAAGCATTATCGAGCGAAATGGAAAAAGACTGCTTAATCTTATTAACGATATCCTCGATTTGTCGAAAATTGAAGCTGGTAAAATAGAAATAATTCCCGCTTATATCTCAATTGAAAATCTTATTAAATTGGTAACTGAAAATGTACAATCAATTTCCGACAATAAAGGCATATCCATAAATCTGGAAATCCCCAAGAATCTACCACGTATCCAAACAGATGAATCAAGATTACATCAGGTATTAATAAATATTGTTAGCAATGCAATTAAATTTACTGACAAGGGTAGTGTTGATATTATTGTAAAAAATCAACAAAACAATATTATTATCGAAATAAAAGATACAGGAATTGGAATATCTGAAAATATTCTTCCACATGTTTTTGACGAATTTCGTCAGGCTGATGGAACTTCATCTCGTAAATATGAAGGAACAGGGCTGGGATTGGCAATAGCCAGGAAGATGATTGAAATTTTGGGAGGAAGTATTAGTGCTGAAAGCAAGTTAGGGATTGGGTCTACATTTAGTGTTACAATTCCAGTTAGTTGGCATGGGCGTAAATCTATCGACAAGCCAACCATTTCAAGCAATGTAGTTATCAAAAAAGCGAACAATACCATTCTTGTTGTTGACGACAACCCGGAAGTAATAGCCGATATTTCAAATTACCTGGACCAATGTGGATATAATACCATATCAGCAACAAATGGTATGGAGGCAATTAAACTGGCAAACAAATATAAGCCCATAGCAATAACCTTAGATATTGTAATGCCGGAAATGGATGGATGGGAAGTTCTTCAACAGCTTAAATCAAATAATGAGACTACTAATATACCAGTAATTGTGGTCTCTGTTTCTGAAGATAGAGATACTGGTTTTGCACTTGGAGCAATAAGTTACCTGAACAAACCTATCGATAAAAATTTGCTAATATCAGAAATCAGGAAAATCAATAAATCACCCGGAATAGTAATGATTGTAGATGACGATGAGTTTGACCTAAAGCGAATGGCAGACATGATGAAAGCTCAAAATATATCTACAATTCTTGCAGTTAGTGGTCAGGAATGCATAGACAAAATTGAAAATGTAATTCCCGACATTCTTGTACTTGATTTGCTGATGCCAGACATTGATGGATTTAAAGTATTGCATCAAGTAAAGAATAAACCACAAACAAAAGACTTACCGATTATTGTTGTAACAGCCAAAGATATAACACAAGATGACAGAATGAGATTACAAGGAAATGTTACCTCAATAATAGCGAAAAGTGAGTCCACTCCAGAAGATTTGTTTGCGGAAATAAAAAGAATAATCGATAACATTGATCACTTTAAAAAACCAAATCAACATAAGGTTGAACCCGGCAAAAAAGAAGTGCAAGAACTAAATAAATCAAAACAAAAAGATATATTAATACTTGAAGACAATCCAGATAACATGATTACTATTAAGGCTATCCTAAAGGGGAGTTATAACCTCTGGGAAGCAACTAATGGTGAAGAAGGATTGAAATTTGTAGAAATTCAGAAGCCTGATTTAATACTACTCGACATGTCTCTACCAAATATAAGTGGCCAGGAAATCGTTAATATACTCAAAGCAGATGATAGAACAAAATCAATTCCCATTATTGCAGTAACTGCACAGGCAATGATTGGTGATAAAGAAATGATTATGGGTTATGGCTGTGATGGATATGTATCAAAGCCTATTGATGGAGAGTTGTTATTAGACGAAATTAATAGTTGGCTTAGTAATTAAACCCCGATGTTAGATAAAATAATTGCGTTATTAATTCTGAATCGCGCACTTAATAAATAAGAGTATGAAAAATAATAATAATGATAATATTTTCAGGAATATACTAGACAATGTTCTGCGATTGTCTGAGAATCCGGGTCAGTTTACTGAACAACTATTACAACAAATTCATTTGTTGTTAGGTGCACGAATTGTTGTTGTTGCCTTAAAAACAAAAAACGATGAAATAAATATTTTTAGTGTATTCCCTGCCGAAAGAAAAATGTGGGCAAACCAAAGTACCATAAAAAAACTTGCAGCACAATCTCATTCATCTAAAGAAATTCAATTAATTGAAACCAAAACTTCCAATAAAGCAACATCCTTACTATTAAGAAGTATTGAAGTTGAGAAAGTGATTTCCATTCCCCTAATTGTATCTAACAAAGTTGAGGGATCAATCCTAATGTTCGACATTATTGACAAATATAGACCTGATGAATTATTAAATATCTTGGAGGAACTTTCAGGCATGTTTGCACAGTTTATACGCAATGCAAGTTTATATAATGATTTCGAATCTAAACTTGAACCCCAAACAATTGAATTTAAAAAGCAAAATAAAGAAGTTGCAGTTCAGGAATCAAATGATAATTCGGGTAATAAATTCCTGGTTGGAATTATAAACGACATTACGAATCGTAAAGATGCTGATGAAGCACTAAAAAAAAGTGAGGAAAAGTATAGATCATTGGTAACAAACTTGCCAGTAGGTATATTCCGCTCAACTCTAGAGGGTAAAGTATTGTCGGTTAACCCTGCAATGGTACATATATATGGTTATGATTCTGTAGAAGAATTGCTAACTGTTCCGGCACATGAATATTACACCGAAAACTCTCCTCGTGAAAAAATGTTGTCTATGCTAAAAAAAGAAGGGCAACTTCTAAATTATGAGACGTTAGAAAACAAAAAAGATGGTTCACTTATATGGGTTTCGGTTAATTACAAGCTCATACATAATAACGACTCTAAAACAGATTATATTGATGGTGTGGTTATTGATATAACAAGCCGTAAACAAGCTGAAGGGCTATTGCATAAGAGTGAAGCAAACTACCGAAATTTGGTGGAAGTAATGCCTGATGGAGTATATAAAAGTACTGACGAAGGAGTATTTATAGATGTTAATCCGGCTATGGTTAACATGATGGGTTATGCAAATAAAGAAGAGTTTATGGCCATTGATATAAAAACCGAACTATATTTTGATATTGAGGATCGTGAAAGTGTTACTCTGCAAGAAGATCTCAAAGAAATGAGGGTTTTTAGGATGAAAAAAAAGGATGGTTCTGAAATTTGGGTTGAAGACCATGGGTGGCTAACTGTTGATACTGATACTCAAAAAGTATTTCGTGAAGGAATAATACGCGACGTAACCGAGCGAAAAAGATTTGAAGAAACCCAGAAAATAATTTTGGAAATTTCTCAATTTGCTGATCAAAAAATATCGCTAGTTAGTTTTTTAACCTTTGTGCATAAAAAAGTAGAGACAATAATTCGCTCAAATAATTTATATGTTGCATTATACGATAAGGATAGTGATACATACACGTTTCCTTATCATAAAGATGAGATTGATAATTATGAATATGATCGTACCTATAAGCTGAAAGATGGTTACACTGATTATGTTAGAAAAACAGGCAACAGGAAACTAATTACAGTAGATTTAAAATCTGAAGTTTATAAAAAGGATAAAGTAATTGGATATGGTGAAACTCCTTCTGTATGGTTGGGAGTTCCATTAAGAATAGAACCTGATAGTGAGGCAATTGGAGTAATTTCAGTACAAGATTATCAAAACCTGAATCCATATAGTGAACTGGAAATGTCTTCATTAGAAATAATCGCCAATAATATAGGTAAGTTCATCCAAAGGGTTAGTTACTTCAACGATCTTAAGAGCGCCAAAGAAAAAGCAGAAGAAAGCGACCGTTTAAAATCAGCATTTCTGTCAAATATGAGTCATGAAATACGTACTCCAATGAATGGGATTCTTGGGTTTTCATCTTTACTAAAACAACCAGGCCTTACTGGCCATGCAAAGGATAAATACATAAAAATAATTGAAAAAAGCGGTGCCCGAATGCTAAGTACTATAAATGATATTATAGATATTTCGAAAGTTGAATCAGGACAAATGAAAATTTCCATATCAGAAGTCGAAATAAACGAACAAATCGTAAATCTTCATGCATTTTTCAATCCTGAAGCAACAAAAAAGAATATACAGCTTTCATATAAAAATGGTTTAAAAAAACATGAATCAATTATTAAAACTGATCTTGAGAAAGTATATTCCATCCTAACCAACCTCATTAAAAATGCAATAAAATACTCAAACGAGGGAAAAATTGAATTTGGGTATAAAATTGTAGATAATGAAGACCTTAAATTTTTAGAATTCTTTGTAAAGGACACGGGAATAGGAATTCCTCTAGAAAGACAGCATGCTGTTTTCGATCGTTTTGTACAGGCCGATATTGAAGACGAACATGTTTATGAAGGATCGGGTTTGGGTTTAACAATTTCAAAGGCCTATATAGAAATGCTTGGGGGCAAAATATGGTTGGAATCTCAGGAAGGGATTGGCTCACAGTTTTATTTTACAATTCCATATATCCAAAGTGAGGAAGCTGAACCTAAAAGTAAATTTGTGAAACCAGAATCTACAACTGATCCTCAAAAAATGAAACTAAAAGTACTTATTGCCGAAGACGATGAATTTTCAAATACACATTTATCAATTTTATTAAAAGATATAAGTAAAGAAATTTTGCATTGTAATAATGGTAAAGAAGTAATTGCAATTTGCAAAGATAATCCCGATATTGATTTAATTTTGATGGATATTAAAATGCCAGTCATGGATGGTTACGAAGCTACACGACAGATCCGAGGATTCAACAAAGACGTAATAATTATTGCTCAAACTGCATATGCACTAATAGGTGATCGAGAAAAAGCACTTGAAGCTGGTTGTAATGATTATATCACTAAACCTATCAACAAAATGGAGCTCTTTAATAAGGTCTCAAATTTGTTCATATAATATAAATAAGAATTAATCATCGAATCATTCAGAGATAAAAGAAATTACAATAAACATAGATACTAATGAAGAAAATTCTAGCTATAGACGACCAAAAAGACAACCTCACTACTATAAAGGCCGTATTAGACAGTCAATTGCCTGGCATTAAAATATTAAACGCGCTTTCAGGTGCAGAAGGAATTAAAATTGCAATAAAAGAACAACCCGACACCATTATTCTGGATTTAATTATGCCAATGATGGATGGCTACGAAGTATGTATAAAACTTAAAGAAAACGAATTTACAAAGCATATTCCAATTATAATGCTTACTGCCATTAAAACCGATGCTAAAAGTAGAATTAAAGGATTAACACTTGGTGCAGATGCATTTTTATCAAAACCGATTGACCCATTGGAACTATCAACTCAGGTAAAGGTAATGTTACGAATAAAAGAGGCTGAGGATAAACTAAGAGATGAAAAAAGTATGCTGGAAAAATTGGTTGAGGAACGTACTGCTAGCCTGTATGATAGTGAGTTATACTATAGAACATTAATTGAAAACAGCAGCGATGTAATAATCATTATAGATAAAAATGGCAAGTTAGTATTTGAGAGTCAGAGTAATGAAGTAATTACCGGGTATAAAACAGGTGAATTGTTGGGCGAAAATATTTTTGGAATAATACATGCTGATGATTTAGAGCACGTTTCAATACTATTTGAGGAGATTATCAAAAAACCACAAGGAATTGAAAATGTAAATTTCAGGATCATACATAAGGATGAAAGTACCAGAAGTATTTCTGGTACTGGGAAAAACATGCTTCACTTTCCTAAAATTAACGGAATAGTTTTTAATTACCGAGATGTAACTGAACACACTAAAGCACTTAATGCCAAATTAGAAAGCGATCGGAAATTAAATACACTTATCAATAACCTCAAAGGAATAGCCTATAGATGTAAAAACGATCGTAATTGGACAATGGAATATTTAAGTGCCGGATTTGAAGAAATAACCGGTTATAAAGTTGAAGATGTTATTAATAATAAAAAAATGTCTTTCGACGACATCATAGAGCCAGAGGACAGGGATAGAATATGGACAGAAATACAATCGTCAATTGGGAAAAAAGAATCTTTCGAGTTAAATTATAAAATCAAGACAGCATCCGGTGAAATTAAGTATGTATTGGAAAAAGGAGTGGCAATATATTCTGAAGATAAAACTAATTTACTTGGTTTAGAGGGTTTTATAACTGATATCACAACACATGTTAGCATCGAAAAGGCCCTAAGAGAAAGTGAAAATAATTTTCGAACACTCTTCAATGCTATGACAGATGTAGTGCTGGAATTAGATTATGATGGTCGATTTATCAATATTGCACCTACCTCGCAAGAGCTATTGTATTTACCGCCAGACGAAATGATTGGCCATACATTACATGAGGTGTTTCCACAACCAGAAGCTGACATTTTTCTTGAATTTGTAAGGAAGTGCATAGATGAAAATGAAATCAAGAGTTTGATGTATTCTTTGGTTATTAACGACGCAACTAAATGGTTTGAGGGAAGAGGTATTCCCAAATCTACAAATAGTATTCTTTATATCGCCCGTGATATTACAATGGCTAAAAAATCAGAGGATGAATTTAGAAAGCTTTCGTCAGCTGTTAAACAAAGCCCTTCAGTATTTGTTATTACTGATATTGACGGAAAAATAGAATATGTAAACCCAAAATTTACTGAACTTACAGGGTATGAACCTGAAGAGGTTATTGGTCGAAAATCAAATATTCTTAAATCCGGACATCAAACACTTGAAGAATATAAAGAACTTTGGGAAACTATAATCAGTGGTGATAAGTGGAAAGGCGAATTCCATAACAAGAAAAAGAATGGGAAATTATTTTGGGAAGAGGCTTCCATATCACCTATTATCGATGAAAATGGTAAAATCATAAATTTTATAAAGGTAGCCGAAGATATTACAGAGCAGAAAAAGGCAAAAAAGGCATTACAGGAGAGCGAATATAAGTATCAAAAACTAATTGAAACATCATCCGAAGGATTCTGGCTTATTGACACAAAAGGCGTAACACTAGATGTTAATTTAGCGTTATGTGAAATGTTAGGCTATACCCGGGAAGAAATTATGGGCAAAACTCCGTACGACTTTGCGGAAAATGAAAATATTAGAATATTTAAAGAACAAATAGCAAGGGCAAATAGTGATAAACAAAGAAAATATGAAATAAGTCTAAGAACTAAAAGTGGAAACTATATTCCCACATTATTTAATGCAACATCAATTTCAGATAATGATGGAAAATTTGCCGGCTCATTTGCTTTTATAACAAATATAAGTGAAAATAAACGAGCAGCTCAACTTCAAAAAGTACTTTATAATATTTCAAATGCGGCCATATCTTCGGGTAATTTAAATACACTAATAGCCTTAATTCAGGAAGAACTTGGTAAAATAATTGACACAACAAACTTTTTTGTAGCTCTATATAACAAGGAAACCAATATGTTATCCCTACCATTCTTTTCTGATCAAAAGGATAAAATGGTGTCGATACCCAGTGGAAAATCACTAACGGATTATGTTATCAGAACTCAAAAATCATTACTTGCTAACAGAAAAGACAAAGCAAAGCTTGAGGAGTTGGGTGAAATCAGGAGGATAGGTTCTGATTCTAAAATCTGGCTTGGAGTACCCTTAAAAATAGAAAATGAAGTAATTGGTGTACTGGTAGTACAAAGCTATACCGATGAAAAGGCATTTAATGAGTCGGACATGAAAATGCTTGAATTTATTTCTGAACAAGTTAGTATTTCCATTAATAAAAAGAAAGTTGAAGAAGGTATGATCTCTGCTCTTGAAAAAGCTACCGAATCTGACAGATTAAAGACCGCATTCCTGCAAAATATTAGTCATGAAATACGTACTCCAATGAATGGGATAATGGGGTTCACAGGATTATTAAAAGATACCACATTGAGTGGCACGGAACAACAATCGTATTTGGATGTGATATTAATAAGCGGACATAGAATGCTAAATACTCTTAACGACCTTATGGATATGTCGATGCTCGAAACCGGTCAGGTTAAAATGAATATTAGCACTATAAATATTAATGATGAGCTTAGCATTCTTTATAATTTTTTCAAACTTGAAGTTGAGAAAAAAGGAATGCTGATAAACTTCCAAACTGCCTTACCAAATAATGAAGTAGTTATTAAAACTGATCGTGAAAAACTTTTCGCCATACTATCAAACCTTATTAAAAATGCCATTAAATATAGTCATATAGGGAGTATTAGTTTTGGATATGTACTAAAGGGCTATTTCCTTGAGTTTTTTGTGGAAGATACAGGTATTGGTATTCCAAAAGACAGGCAACAAGCAATTTTTGACAGATTTGTACAAGCTGATATAGAGGACATTAAAGTTTATGAGGGTTCCGGTCTTGGTTTATCAATCTCAAAAGCATATATTGAGTTAATTGGTGGTGAAATCTGGGTTGAATCAACAGAGGGAAAAGGATCAAAATTTTACTTTACATTACCCTATAATCCCGAATCGATAACAATGGAATTTGATGAAACTGAAATATCAGAAATAAAAACTTCATTTCAACAAAAACAATTAAAAATACTAATTGCTGAAGATGAAGAAATAGCGTTTGATTATTTACATATTGTTCTTGAAAATTCCGGGACTGAATTAATAAATGCTAAAAATGGGGCTGAAGCCGTGGATGTTATGCGAAATAATCCGGATATAGATTTAGTACTTATGGATATTAGAATGCCAATTATGGATGGTTATGAGGCAACACATGAAATAAGGAGTTTTAATAAAGATGTAGTGATAATTGCGCAAACGGCATATGCGTTGGCTGGCGACAAAGAGAAAGCTCTTAATGCGGGTTGTAACGATTATATATCGAAGCCAATTAGCAGAAATAAATTATTGGAATTGATTAACAAATATTATAGTTAGTGGAAATAAAAGAGTTTACCATCTGAGCATGTGAACCTGGACGGCACCAATAGGACGCTTTATTTTATTAACAATGTAATGGAGTGTTGGAGTAATAGACTTGGGAACAGTTTTGCCAATGGTTATACAAATGAAATATTTATAAAACCGATTATTTAGTTACTTTTGCCAGCTTGAAAATTACAGTATGCAAATAGGAAAAAACCAACTAATTGTAGGAACAATTGCCATTAGTATTTCTGCAATCTTATGGGGCTTTGATGGTGTGGTTCTAACTCCCAGGCTAAACAATCTTGATGTTGGCTGGGTAGTTTTTATTCTTCATATTATTCCTTTTTTGTTGATGAACGTTTTTTTATTCAAGCAGTATCGTAACCTCAACACGTTCATAAAACAGGATTATATACTATTTCTTCTGGTGGCAATATTCGGGGGAGCCATTGGGACAATTTCAATCGTTAAAGCTTTATTTCTTGTAAATTTTCATCAGCTATCTGTAGTTGTTCTTCTTCAAAAACTACAACCAATTTTTGCAATTATACTTGCCGCAATATTGCTTAAAGAAAAAATTAAAAAGCACTTTGCAATTTGGGCATCGTTGGCAATTATAGCAAGTTATTTCCTAACTTTTGGTTATTCACTTCCAAGTATAAGTATGGATGATAATACTATACAGGCTGCCCTATATGCATTACTTGCAGCATTTTCCTTTGGTAGTTCAACAGTATTCTCAAAAAAATTATTACATAACCATAACTTCATTACAGCTACTTTTTTTAGGTATGGTTTTACAAGCTTAATTCTTCTTGTATATGTGTTAATTTCAGGAAGTTTTGCTCAATTTGAAATTACCACCCCAACAAACTGGATATACTTTGTTATAATTGGACTAACTACCGGATCGGGAGCCATATTTATATATTACTATGGATTACGAAGAGTTAAAGCCATTGTTGCAACCATTAGCGAACTATTATTTCCTGTTTCGGCAATTCTGTTTGATTACCTTTTCAACGGAAGTATGCTCTCACCAGTGCAATTAATAAGTGCTGTTATTATGGTTTTCGCCATTATCAAGCTAAATAGCTAGTATATTTTTAAACAATCATTTTCCTTCCTTGCAATGTGTTTAAATTTTTCTTATCTTTAACAATAATTAATTCAAGTGAAGTGGATAAATTAATAGGCAATAATTATAAGAGTTAAATTTAAAATACGATACTATGTCAGACGATTTAAAATTAGTTTACACCGGATCGCGGGTAGAAAGCCTTTTTTTAGAGGAGATGCTTGTGGAAAATGAAATTGGTGTAATCCGGAGAGATACACTTAGTGCAAGTGTACAGGCAGGTTGGGCAAATGGATCACCTGAAGATGCTGTAAGAATATTTGTTGATCCACATAACTTTGAAAAGGCAAAAAAAATTCTGAACGATTACTTTGCCTCACGTGATGATGGTTAGTTGCCATATTCAGATGATGAAAATCATTACTGATACTTGTATCTGCGGTTGATGGAAATAGTTGTTTCAACAAACTTTATTCTAGATAATGAAGTTGTTAGCTCCTCCGATTTTAACCGCAAACAACTTAGCAATGGTATTGTTATCTATGAAGTTATAAGAGTTAGTAACAGTATACCTCTGTTTCTGGGAGCTCATATTGACAGATTCATTATTTCAATTAATAAACTTGGGGTAAAAACTAATGTTTCGATATCTACTATAGCATCCCGAATTAGTACACTGATTAACATAAATAATCTTTCCATTGGAAATATAAGGTTTCAGCTTTGTTTTAGTAAAAATAGCCAAACAACATTTTCAGCTTGGATTGTTCCACATTCCTATCCAGATAAAGAACTTTATATAACAGGAATAAAGGTGGCAACATTAGCAAGTCAACGAAATAACCCTAATCTGAAAATATTTAATTCTAATTTCAAAAGTAGTATTTCAAAACATAAATTAGAACTTGGAGTATATGAATTATTGCTGGTAAACGAAAATGGATTTGTAACAGAAGGAAGTAAATCCAATATTTTCTTTTTAAAAGATAATTCATTAATTACACCTAAAACTGAACAAGTACTTCCAGGAATTACACGCATGAAAGTAATTCAAATTGCAGGAAGCATGGGTATTAAGCTATTGGAGAAAAAAATTAGCAGTACATCTCTAAAGATTTATGATAGTGCATTTATTAGTGGAACCTCGCCTAAGATTCTCCCCATTAGAAATATTGATGAAATCCAATTTAATACCAAGAATGATACAATTAATAAAGTTATGGACGAATATGAATTAATGGTAGCCAAGGATATGCTATCATTTAATTGGGATCATTACACAAATGGACGACTACCTGACAAGTAGTTATTCAGATTTTTCAGCATTTCATTTTTTTGTAATTTTACACAATTAAGTCAATACAATAAAATGCACCAATTAAAAGCATTATCAACATATTCATATAAAGTACTCATCATTATTATCATCATGTTAATTCCATTTTCGATGATGAGTCAGAAAAAAATACCTGATGATTTTTGCATAAGTAGTGATGAACTGAGCTTATTTGAAAGGGTTAACCAATTGCTGGTTGATTACGGTAAGACCAAATTACAGTTATCTTCTTCACTCTCTTATGTTGCAGAAGTTCATATAAATGATCTGAAAAACAACCATCCCGACACCAGTATTTGCAATCTATCAAGTTGGTCGGATAAAGGCACATGGACTCCATGTTGCTATAATAAATACGTACACGATCCTGACTGCATGTGGGACAAACCAAAAGAGTTAACTCCATACCCATATCGAGGTTACGAATTGGTAACCTATTTTGAAGATGGATTTAATAATGACTCAGTTATAAATCTATGGTCCGATTCGAAGGAAGTATTGGATATGTTTCTCGCACAGGGTGATTTTTCACAAAAAAAATGGGTTTGTGGCGGACTAGCCATTGGACAAAACTATGTTTCGATGTGGTTTGCTCAAAGAAAGGACACGCAAAAACCGGCCATAGTTTGTGAGAATGAACATAGAGGTAATGATAGCTTATCAAAAGTTATTGCCACCAATAGCTCGAATGTTTATTACTTAATATTTGGTAGTTTTCCAAGTATGCATAATGCTCGTGAGGCTCTTAAAAAAGCCAAAGCCGACGATTTTAAAAAATCAGATATTCTTGCCAAAAACAACAAGATCCGTATTTATTTAAACAAATATAGTAGTTTAAAAGAAGCCCTATACGCAAAACAACAATTGCCCTATGCTTACCGTGAAGCATGGATACTTAAGGACTAAATACCAGAATTTCATATGGAAAGTACAATCAGTTATATAATAATTATTGTAATTGTAATTCTGTCGATTATGGTTTATAATTATAAAAAGAAACAAACTCGTCGGTATTTGCTTTCTGTACAGCAGTTTCCTGAGCTAAATCTTGAGATAAAAATTCAGAAACACCTTGGAGTAATAAACGCCATACTTGTAGTTGTTTATCCAAAAACAGATTTAATACTAGCAGATATTAAAATAGAACTAATATCTGCAAAAAGAGAATTCAATTACTATTCGCTTGATCATCTGATACACAATATCAACCTCCCGACTAATATTGTGAAAAATAAAATGATAGAATTTGAAGTTCCCTTTGAATCATTCAAATCACTATTGGCAGATGGGGAGCATCCATTCCGTACATTTCGTTTTTTGGTAACTTCAAATATCAACAAGCCCTATAAATCACACGAAATGGGGTTTAATAAGAAATGGGTAATTTATCGGCCTGATACCGGTAGTTACAATTAAACCCGGATTCATAAAGGCCAACCTGGATTGGCCCATTTGGCATTTTTTTTATTAACTATGTTATGGAGTGATGAACGTGGAGTGCCGTTTTGCCAATAGTTACTCAAATGAAATATAATAACACAAGAAAGTTTTATGAAAAACAAGTTAACCCTATAGTATTTTCAAATATTACTCGGCCAATAGCTCTCTTGCTACGTTAAGTGCAGTTTCTGTAACATTCTCACTACTCAACATTGTAGCCAACTCTTCAACCCTACCCTCTTTACTTAATAAACTTATTGTTGTAATGGTAGAATTATTAGTTGATTGCTTATACACTTTATAGTGGAAATCAGCTTTAGAAGCAATTTGTGGCAAATGTGTTATTGTTATTACCTGATGATTTGTAGCCATCTTTTTAATAATTGACCCAACCTTTCCTGCAATATCGCCTGAAACTCCCGAATCAATTTCATCAAATATCACAGTTGGAAGCATTTGCTGCTGATTAATTAATGATTTTACAGCTAACATTAATCTCGACAATTCCCCACCCGATGCAATCTTGCTAATCTCCCCTTTTTCAACACCAAGGTTAGCATTAAAAAGAAATTGTACTTTATCAACTCCTGAGCTGGTAAAAGAAGGTGATTTTTCAATCTTCACAGCAAACCCGGCATCCTTCATCCCAAGCTGAGTAATTATTTTCAACACAGAATCCGAGAAATTGTTACTAATTGAAGTCCTTATTTTATGAAGTTCATCAGCTCCTTGGGCTACTACCTTTTCTTGAACAGCCAATTCCTTTTTAGTATTCTCAATTTCATTATCAAGGGAGTTGATATTCTGGAGTTTCTCATCATATTCATTTTTCAACTCAATCAACCCTTCAACAGTTGAGACATGATGTTTTTGAAATAACCTGTAAACCGAATTTAGCTTATCGTTGACTAATTCAAGTTCCACCGGATCAAAATCTTCATCTCTATTTAATGAATCAATTTCTACTGCAATATCCTCTAATTCAATCAACAAGCTTCTAAGCCGATCGGTTAACTCACCAGCCCCTGCTAAATATGATTGTATTTTTCCTAATGTTTTAGTTAGATTAGCCAAATTCCCTATTAATGCATATTCATCACCATTAAGAATAGAATCTGCATCTGCTAAGGCAATCTTTATTTCTTCAGCATGTTCAAGAAATCTGGCTCTTTCTTCTAGTTCTTTAACCCTATCCACATCCAATGTAGCATCGCTGAGTTCCTCAAATTGATATTTGAAATAATCCTCATCTTTTTTTGCCTGATTGTTTATATCAACAAGCTCAGAAAGCCTAATAACTAATTTGTGATAGGTACTAAAATCACTTTTATATTGTGATATAACATTGGGTTTATTAATAAAATCATCCAATACTTCAAGTTGAAAAGATGAATCTTGCAATTGAAGAGTTTGATGTTGTGAGTGTATATTTAAGAATTTGTTGCCCAGATAAGTAATTAATTTTAAGCTAACCGGAGAGTCATTTATAAATGCTCTTGATTTCCCGGAAGGAAGTAACTCGCGCCTGATTATTGTTTGATTCTCATAATCAAGATCATTATTGATAAAAAATTCTTTAATTTGAAGTTTTCCATTATCAAATACGCCTTCAATTATACATTTTTTTGATTTATCCCTAAGAACTGATAAATCCGCTCTGCTTCCTAAAATTAATGATAATGCTCCCAGTATAATCGATTTTCCCGCACCGGTTTCACCGGTTATAACCGAAAAGCCACTGGTAAAATCAATTTCCAGTTTTTCGATCAATGCATAATTAACTATTGATAAAGTTTTTAACATACTTATTTCTTCTTATCGGGAAACAACAAATCTAAGAAAAACACCAATAAACAGGTTTTGAAATACATAAATAAGTATTACATATTAATAGCTAAATTACGAAAAGTATCGCCCCTATGCTCAAAATTATGAAACTGGTCGTAACTGGCAGCGGCTGGTGACAATAAACATATCCCCCCCCTGAGTGAACTCTCAGCAATTATACGAAATGCATCTTCTATTGATTCGGCTTTAAAAAGGAGTTTTTTGCTTCTGTCGATAATTAGTTCGTACATTCTGTCGCCTGCTTTTCCAAGAAAAATAAATCTTGAAATTTCTGACTTAACTAAAAAGTCTGCTAGTCTTTTATAATCAAGTCCACGGTCAAAACCTCCCAAAATTATTGTTTCTACATTTTCCAAAGATTTAACAGCAGCAATTGTTGATTCAGGAACTGTTGAAATGCTGTCGTTTACATAGGTTATACCTCCAAACTCGCCAATAAACTCAAGACGATGTGGTAAACTTTTAAAACCACTAAGTACATTAACTGCTTCATCAATGTTAACACCAATTTCTAAAACTGCATGTAATGCGGCTTCAATATTTGCCAAATTATGAGCTCCAATTAAGGGCAGACTAATTTTTTTTGAAGCAAAACCAAAATGATCATCGGCATCAATAACAACTATTACATTATGTTCAATATTAGGTAATAGCCCCAATAATGAACTATGAACAATAAAGGTATCTTCTTCAGTTTGATATTTATATATATTATGTTTTGCCTTTCTATATTTATCCAAACTACCAAAATAATCAAGATGTTCGGGAAATATATTTAACAATACCGAAATATGTGGTGATGAACGTACATATTCAAGTTGGTGAGCCGAAAGTTCATATACAATAACCGAATCATCCTGAATATTTCCTATCATTTCAAATGCCGGAACTCCGATATTTCCCAACAAAACAGCATTCCTATCTGTTGCATCAAGAAAATGCTTAATCAAACTGGAAGTTGTGCTTTTTCCCTTAGTTCCGGTAATACCGATTGTTTGGTGAGAATAACGTTGCAAAAATAAATCCGTTTGGGAGGTCAATTTACTTACTATATCTGCACTAACGCTATCAATTTTTACACCGGGTGATTTTATTATCAAATCAAATTCGCTTAATGAATCTTGATACTCTTTTCCCAAATAGAGATTTACCCTATTATCCGTCAAAATATTCAGGTCATTACCAATTTCAACATTTAAATCAGCAATACTAAGCTGCATTTCAGGAAAATATTTTCTAATAGTTCTGTAAGTCGATCTGCCTTCGCGTCCGAAACCCAGAATTAACACTTTTGGGTTATTAGCAAATAAATCGCCAAGTAGCTTAATCATTTAATTCGTTTTTAAGAATTGACTCGAACCTTTTCGAAAGCAAATGTTCGGTATTATACTCAGAAATCATGCGATGAAATTCTTTAATCTTACTTTTCAAATCTATGTTTTTAAGTAATACAACATCATTAAAATTGTTGATTGAATATTTGGCTAATGCAGCCATAACTTCATCAGGAGTTCCGACACACTCAAAAGGCTTTATATCAGCAATTCCTGCTAACTCTTTAAAAATATCCTCAAGTGTGGGATCATTGAGCATATCTTTTCCAAAAATATTTTGCAGAACTGCAACTTCAACAAAGGGACTCAAGATTATAAATGTAAACAAACATTTAGGACACATCCCACACCAGCTATCGGTACTACTTCCAACATTGCAGCTCCTAAATCCATTAAAATGTTGTGGGAATCCGGAGAACAGTTTTGCAATTTGAAGCTCATTTACAGGTCGTAAAAAACTAAAGTAGTTTATATTTGGATTAAGATATTTCTTTACATACTGATTAAAATCATCTTCGAACTCAAATGATTTTGAATACTGATGATTTATTTTTGAGCCGGGAACCGTACTTTCATTTGCACTACTTTCGTTGGAAAGTGCGATATTTGAAACTCCGGCAATCACACATGATAAAACTCCTGTAAATGCCAACAATGCAGAGAAAGGAGTATGCCCATTTAAGAATCCCTGAGAATTTAATTCGAGCAACTTACCATCAATTTTGCGTTGCACAATTACTGATTGGTTTTCATTAAAACCGGCAGTTTCAATTGTGCGAATGCTAGCCTCACGCGGATTCACAATCATTGGGATTACTTTAATACCTTTATTTTTCAGCAGCTCAAGTGTAACAACCGAATCCTTTCCCCCACCAATTGGAATTACTACTTTATTATCGTCAAGTTTTGTTGTTGAAACACCCATTTCTACTCCTTGGGAGGAAATTGACATAAATACATCCTGATCAGTCTCAATTCCGTTAAGGTAAAAGAATTCACCGAGGCCATTGAAATAAAGCTTCTTCCACCATGAAATTTGATCTTGGTTTAGTTTGTGTGGTTTAATAATAACTCTTGGTGAACATGCAGCCTTCCAATAACTTATTAGCTCAACCATTCCTATGTGAAAAACAAAATTATCCAGTCCAGTTTTATCTAGGTTAACTAAGTAAAAATCCCTTGAAGGAATCGTAATTGTGGGCTTAAACGACACCTTACCGGATAGGCTAAAACAAAACTCTGCAACCAAGTTCCCATTTATAAAAGAAAATGAATAACTTTGGTATTCAAAAAATGAATATTCCTTACGTAGGTTAAGGAAATGCTGATGATTATTTTTAACAGTCAAATTATTGGTATATTTTTTGTTATAATATTTTGTAAAAATAATTGTTTTTAATAGAACAAAAGAAATCGAGATGAGTGGAGTTGATAAATTTGTTAAAGTAACCAGTAATAACCTACGCCCTGCAAAGGGACGATTGTTACTATCGGAACCCCTAATGGGTGATTTTTACTTTGGCAGATCAGTTGTTCTGCTTGCCGAACATAACGATGAGGGGTCATTCGGGCTTGTATTAAACAAACCTGTAATGCAAGAATTTAATAAAGTTGTTAAAGACTTCCCAAAATTTGAGGGGCAGTTATTTATAGGTGGACCCGTTGAAACAAACAGCTTGTTTTTTATACATACTATTGGCGATATTGTTGAAGGTTCTATTGAAATTGGATCAGGAATTTATTGGGGCGGTGATATCGATATTATAAAGGAAATGATATTATTAAACTCAATTACACCTAATGATATTAGGTTTTCCGTGGGTTATTCGGGATGGTCGCCCGATCAACTTAAGAATGAATTAAAAAGAAATTCATGGCTGGTATCAAAAAATCTTGACAAAGATATCCTGAAAATTAAGCCCGAAATTATGTGGAAAAAACTACTTGAACCTCTTGGAGATGACTACAAATACTGGCCAAAATTCCCTCCTGATCCAGGATTAAATTAACTCACAACCCAAAAACCACAACCCAAAACCCACAACTCAAAACCCTAATCCTCCAATATCCTTCCCATAGTACCAACTACAATCTTAATCTTAAAAGTTTTATCATGGAGCTTATGCTCTTCCCACTTACGCTTGTAAACCAAAAGTAAATTTGTTTGTCCATCAGCAATAGTCTGAAATTTAAAAGTGTACAATCCTGCTGAGCCAATTTTATCATTGCTGGCTTTATAAACCGGATCACCAACCTGTTTAATAACAGTTGAGTCGAATGAAACAACCTGCCAGACATATCCAGTAGATGGGTTACCCGATAATTCTATCTCAAAAGGATCATCATTACCAAGGTTTACCGAGGATCCACTATTTTCCATAGTAAAAGGACCAACACATGAAGAAATTACAAATCCGAAAAGTAATAATACGACTGATTTAAAAATAGTTTTCATAGTTGATATTTTTAAAAGATAGTTGAGAAAAAATTCTGAATTACATTCGGCACAAGTATTATAGTAAGAACTATTCCAAAAATTGCACCCCAAAAATGTGCATTATGACCAATATTATCAACACCCTTTTTACCCATATATGCAGAATAAATCAGGTAAGCAATTCCGAAAACCCAAGATGGTAATGGAAAAGGTATTGGAAACAGAAAAATACTTCCGGAAGGATATACCAGTATACTTGAAAATACTACAGCCGAAACTGCACCAGACGCTCCTACGGCATTGTAGTAAATATCATCCTTATGTTTTTTAAAATCATATAAGGTCGAAAATAATATCCCCCCAACATACAATAAAGCAAAATACAAATAACCAATGGTTCCAAAGCTTACCAGAAATGATTGTTCAACAACCCCTCCAAATGAATACAACACGTACATATTGATAATCAAATGCATCCAACCGGAATGCAAAAGAGCATAGCTGAAGAACCTATACTTCTCACCAGAGTGCTTTATTTGATAAGCATTGAATTTCAGATTGTTAAAAAGGTCAATATTATTAAATGCGCTTATTGATATAAAGCCTGTAATTGCAATTATTACAAAAGTAAGTATCATTCGCTGTTGGTAGTTTCAGTTGTTTGTTTAGCATCTTTAGTATGATCGATTTCGGAGCCTAACACACTATGTGGAATGGCATAAACCAACAACATTGCAATAACAGCAAGAGTTGGCCATAGTTTATTTTCCGGTTTCTTTCTTAGAACAAACCAGGCTATTACCCAAAATATAAATACAAATAAAGTTTTGTTATCTGTTAAATCGTGACCGAATGGCCATCCCGTCCAGTAAGCATCGAAAGCATATTTTTGTACGATTGGCCCAAATATAAGCCCTCCAAATAACAAGGTTATTGTCACAATTCCTGTATAATATTTTGTGTCTACTTTTCTAAAAAATATCTCCAAACCAACTCTCAATGCAAATAATAAAGACATAAACATGAAGAATATATGAGGTATAAGTACTGCTCTTGGAACAGCTCCCTTAAATCTTATAACTACCGGTTCCTCATTAAGTACGTATATTTTTCCGTTACTGTTTAGTTTAATTATATATTCAACTTTACCAGCAGCAGGCTGATTGGGGATGATTCCAATTAACATCCCATTTTCGCGAACCATATCTGTTGTCATCCAATCGTCGTAACTCTTAAAACGTTTCTGAGTTATAGTTCCTGATATTTCATTGTTTTCAATTTCAATTTCAACAAGTGCGTCCTTATCCCCACCAAAAGTTCGAATCAGCTTATATTTTATTAGTTCATCACCAATACTTATACTGCCGTTTAGCGGATATGTTGGACCTGTTGATCGTTGATAAATAACTAACCCAACTGTTAGTACAATAGCGATTATCCAGAGAAGAATGTTTTTTCCTTTATTACTCATTATTAGTTTATTATATTAATTATTATTTTTTAGAGCCTCGTAAAAAAGCTGATGAATGTTTGTTCTTATATCCAATTCCATTAATAAGTTATTGGCCATATCAGGGTGAACTCGATTGCACAAAAATACATAAACAAGTCCATTATCAGGATCAGCCCAGGCATATGTGCCTGTAAATCCAGAATGACCAAAACTTGACGGTGATGCATCTTTGCAATTTGTTCTATGTTCTTCATATACAAGTAGCGGCTTATCAAATCCTAAACCTCTTCTATTGCTGTCGGCAATAAAATGACAGCTATTAAAGAAGTCAATAGTTTTCTGTTCAAAAATCTTTTGGTTTCCATACGATCCCCCATTAACGAACATCTGCATTAGCACTGCCACATTGTAAGCGTTTCCAAATAAACCGGCATTTCCCGAAACTCCACCTAACATTGCTGCACCCTGATCATGTACATCGCCATGCAATAGTTGTTTCCTAAATATTGTGTCATCCTCAGTTGGAATTATTTTTTCAAGTTTAAAATAATTCCTGGGATTAAACCTTAAATAATTTAGATGCAGTGGGTTGTATATTTTATCATATAAATAATTATCGAAAGAGCTATTATTGATATTTTCTGTTAACTCCTTAAATAAGTAGAATCCAAGTCCTGAATAATGATAGGTCTTATCTTGAAAAGGTGATTTAATAATACTATCAAAAATAACATGCTTATAACCATTCTTAATATACATGTTATCGGCTACACGAATTGGAAATGATTCTGATATTTGACTGCTATAAACAGTAGTATCCCATCCGTTTTCATCTATTGTACTTTCATAATAAGGTATCCAATTTTGCAAACCCGACTGATGAGTAAGAACTTCTTTAAACTCAAGGCTATCCTTGTTGGTATCCCTTAACATTAGTAAATAATCACTTATTCTGCCATTGATGTCAATTTTGCCTTCTTCACTCATTTTCATGAGAGCGGGAGTGGTGGCAAGTATTTTGGTAAGCGAGGCCAAATCGTAAACATCATTCCACTTAACCTGATTCTTTTTATCGTAAGTGTGATACCCGAATGTTTTATTATAAAATACCGCTCCATCTTTAGCGGCAAGTATCTGACATCCTGGATATGCGCCTATCTCAATTCCATTTTGGGCGGTTGAATCAACCTTTCGCAGCATTTCAATGTTTATTCCCATCAATTCGGGATCATCCACAAACAATGTGGTTGCGCCATAACTTAATCCCCATCCTGCCTTATAATCCCCGGCATCAACAGGGAGAATACCAAACCTATCAGAGCCCATCATAATCATATTGGCAGAAGATTTTTGTGCAGATGATTTTTCCTGATACGATATAAGTATTGCTGATACAAACTCCGTATTAAAGAAATTAAGGGCATATGGGCTTGCAAAAATATCAAGTACAACTTTGGTTTCAATGGCAAGTTTTTCAACCAAATCTACATCTCCCTTAGTAATTCCAAATCCTCTACTTGCAAGTATATTGGTATTAAGGATGGATGCAACTACCAAATCGTAATTTATTAGTTGAGCCAGTATTTTTTTTCGGGCTTTTCTACTTGCATTGTGTTCAATATGATACACATCAAACTGTCCAAAATCGTTGATTGCATTTTCAATTTCAAGATGATCTGTAGTTCCGATTACAAGCAATGCTCTTTTTTTATAATCATTAATTGATAAAGGCAAAATACCCATATCATTTTTAACCATAGTAATGGCGGCATCCATTAGCCTGTTAGATGTTACTTCATATATTGGATTGTTGAGATCATTTAAAAGATTATTTGTATCAATAGGAGTTTTATTACCGGCACCAGTTAAATATTTATACTTAAGAACTTTTTTGCAGCTACGGGCAATGCGTTCTTCAGTTATCGTCCCAACTATGAGAGCATCACTAATATTTTTTATAGATAAGGGTATATTATCCGGAATTAATAAGATGTCGTTACCGGCTTCAAGGGCTTTTAAAGCAACCATTCCTTCTTTATAGTACTTAGTAACACCTTTCATATCAAGACCATCGGTAATAATTAATCCTTCAAAACCCATAGTGTCAATTAAATAATCGGATACAATTTTATGTGATAAAGTTGAAGGTAGATTTTTTGAATCGTCGAGTGCAGGAACTGATAGATGAGCAATCATTACTGAGTTAACTCCTTCATCAATCAAATATTGAAATGGATATAAATCATTATACAATAAAGTTTGTAATTGACTGCTTACTTCAGGTAGGTCATTATGCGAATCTTTGTACGTATTTCCATGACCCGGGAAATGCTTTGCACTAGCAATTATACCTTTGCTTTGTAAACCTTTCATGTAGGCACTTCCTTTTTCGGCAACAAGGTGGGGATTTTGTCCAAACGAACGCATTCCAATTACAGGATTCTTGGGATTACTATTAACATCAACAACGGGAGCAAAATTTATATGAATACCCATCCGTTTACATTGCTCACCTATTTGCTGACCCATTGCATAAATCAGGTTATTATCACTAATTGCTCCAAGGGTCATTTGTAACGGATACTTAATTGTATTACTTAACCTCATTCCCAAACCCCATTCTGCATCTATGGAAATAAATAAAGGAGTTTTTGCCAATGAATTCCAGTGATTTGTTTGCTTAACCTGAGAAATCGGATCGCCACTAAAAAAAAACAACTCCACCAATATTGTAATCAGCAATAAGAGTATCAATGTATTGAATATAAGGTTTGTTGGCATAGTTTGCCCGAACAAAAATAAGTTGTGCAATTCGTTGCTCAATGGTTAATGATTGATAAACAGAGTCAACCCATTTATCTTCATATAATCTTGGATTCTGTGAACTTTGTGAAAACGTTTGTATTGCGATAACAGTTGTTAACATCAACACAAGTATAATCCTACCATAAGAAGTACCTCTATACACTATCATTACTGTAATAATTTTTGCGCAAAACTAATCTTTTTAATAATTTGTTGATAACTGAACTTCCTACCGCACGCAAATAATATTACTTTTGCCATGTTAATAAACTATCTTTATATCTTACTATCTATTTGTATAACAAAGCGTTAACATGTCAAACATCGAAAATCTCAAAAAAATTGCCTCACAGGTAAGGCGTGATATTGTTAGAATGGTTCATGGTGTTCAATCAGGACACCCAGGTGGTTCCCTGGGCTGTGCTGATTTTTTAACAGCCATGTATCATGATGTAATGGATTACGACAGGAACAAATTTAATATGAATGCTGATAGTGAAGATGTTCTCATCGTTTCAAATGGTCATATAAGTCCGGCATTATACAGTGTTCTTGCGCGTGGAGGCCAATTCCCTGTTGATGAACTATCCACATTCAGAATTCTAAATACCCGATTACAAGGTCATCCCGCAACAATGGAAAACCTTCCCGGCATTAGGATTGCAACCGGCTCACTTGGACAAGGATTATCAGTTTCCAATGGAATAGCCCTGGGTAAAAAGTTGAATAACGATAGCAAGAAAGTATTTTGCCTAATGGGCGATGGCGAACTTGAGGAAGGTCAGGTTTGGGAAGCAGCTATGTATATTGGATCGCACAATATCAATAATGTTGTTGGGATTGTGGATTTCAACAAGCAGCAAATTGATGGATCAACAAATGATGTTCTTCCCTTGGGCGATCTTAGGGCAAAATTCGAGTCGTTTGGTTGGGAAGTAAAAGAGATGAATGGTAACGAGATGGAAGAGGTTGTTGTTACAATGACTAAAATTAAAGAAACAACAAATAGTAGCAAACCTATTCTTGTGTTAATGCATACCGAAATGGGTATGGGTGTTGATTTTATGATGGGTTCACATAAGTGGCATGGTATTCCTCCAAACGATGATCAATTGGAAGCTGCACTTGCCCAATTGGAAGAAACTATTGGTGATTATAACAGCAATTAAGATATATCTCAAAGTAATTTCGTGAAAAGACTGACCAAATATATAATAGTTCTGATGCTGGGTTTGAATAGCATGCAGATAATTGGTCAAACAACCTCAACTACCGAAGATACACAACCTACTACAAGAATCTTATTCGTGATGGACGCATCGCGAAGCATGACTGGAAAGTGGCAGGGGGAAAGCAAATATGTAATTGCACGTACAATCCTATCCCAAATCTTAGATAGCATAAAGAGTATTGATAATGTGCAAGTTGCCTTAAGGGTATATGGTCATACTAAAAATTTTCCGCCTCAAAATTGTAACGATACTCATTTGGAAGTTCCTTTTAGTGATGACAATGTTGAGCAGATAAAATTCCGCTTAAAACAATTATCACCACGTGGCACATCGCCCATTGCATCCTCATTACTTAAATCAAAAGATGATTTTACACCATGTAATAATTGCAGAAATATTATTATTCTGATAACCGATGGAATAGAAGAATGTAATGGCGACATTTGTGAGGTAAGTGCCGCCTTGCAGAAAGAAGGCATTATATTAAAACCATTTATTATTGGAATTGGACATGACACCCATGAAGCCTATGACTGTGCCGGCCAGTACTATAATGCTGCTAATAAAGAACAATTTACCAAAGCTCTTAATGTAATTATTACGCGAGTACTTAGCAAAACCAGCTTACAGGTAAATTTACTCGACCAATATAATCGTCCTACCGAATCGAATGTTAACATGACCTTCATTAATAAGAAATCGGGCGATATTGCCTATAATTTCGTGCACACACTTAATAGCAAAGGTTTTCCTGACACCTTAAATATTGACCATCTGGTTAATTACAAAATTGTTGTAAACACAATTCCTCCTCGTGTTATTGATTCGGTAATGCTTATTGAAGGAAAACACTCAACAGTATCTACCTCCTGTCCGCAGGGAAGCTTGCTTGTTAAACTTCAGGGACCAACAAAGGCCGACTTTAACCCTTCTGTAATTATCAAATCAAATAATTACACAAATGCATTAAATGTTCAGTATTTAAATGAAAGCGTTGATTATATTTCAGGGAAATACAAACTGGATATATTAACACTTCCGCCAATTCATCTTGATAATGTTAAGATTGAACCTGACAATCAAACAAAAATTGAGATCGAAAACCCCGGCATTGCTGTTCTTCAAAAAAGCATTAAAGGATATGGTAGCATTTATTATCTGGATGGCAAAAACCAGATTTGGGTAATAAATGTAGGCAGCAATTCAAATCAAACAGAGTCGTTATATTTACAACCAGGTAAGTACCGCCTTGTATTCAGATCAAAATATGTATTACAATCGGCAACAACGATTGAGCAAGAATTCGAAATAAAATCAGAAAAAACAACTCGCATTAAACTATAATAATAATGGGTAAGTATAATATTATAGACCATCAAGATACAAGGTCAGGATTTGGAGAAGCACTATTGGAATTAGGAAAAACAAACCCAAAAGTGGTAGCTCTTGTGGCCGATTTAACCGGCTCACTTAAGATGGATGCATTTGCAGCTTCATTTCCTGATAGGTTTTTTCAGATGGGAATAGCTGAAGCAAATATGATGGGAACTGCTGCCGGACTCACAATTGGTGGGTACATACCTTTCACCGGGACTTTTGCAAACTTTTCCACAGGTCGCGTTTACGATCAGATAAGGCAGTCAATTGCCTATTCAGGAAAAAATGTGAAGATCTGCGCATCCCATGCAGGTATTACTTTGGGTGAAGATGGTGCCACTCATCAAATTCTAGAAGATATAGGATTGATGAAAATGTTACCCGGCATGACTGTAATTAACACATGTGATTTCAATCAAACTAAGCAAGCTACCTTAGCAATTGCGGATTATGAAGGGCCAGTTTATCTAAGATTCGGAAGACCAAAGGTTCCCAATTTCATTCCTATGGATAGTGAGTTTGAAATAGGTAAAGGTATTACTCTTAAAAAAGGTACTGATGTAAGTATAATCGCCACTGGCCATTTAGTTTGGAAAGCACTTGAAGCTGCCGATGCATTAAGCAAATTGGGTATTGATGCTGAGGTAATTAACATACACACTATAAAACCTCTTGACATAGAACTAATCATTGAATCAGCAAGAAAAACAGGATGCGTAGTAACTGCCGAAGAACATCAAATAAATGGTGGGTTGGGAGATAGTGTTGCCCAATTACTATCTCAACAATTACCAACTCCAATCGAGTTTATTGCTGTTATGGATATTTTTGGTCAAAGTGGTAAGCCCGAACGACTAATGAAACATTATGGACTTGATACATCCAATATAATTGAGGCAGCTAAAAAGGCAATCTCAAGAAAATAGACAGACAGTAGAAGAATACATTTATACTGAGGTTTCTGTTTACAATATTTCATCTCTGTATTTCATTATTTGGGTATATTCGCAATTGTATTAATTAAAAAGTACATAGCAATTGAATCCAGAATCATTCATAAAAACTATTCTAATTATTGGTGCTATGATACTAAATTCATACACCTTCTCACAGAGAGAACAGAATAAATGTGATACAGTTAATATTATTGCTCCAGCATATTTAGTATTAAACGACTCATCCATACACATAAATAGGGATACAACTCAGATAATTTGCAGTAAATATATTGTACTAACCAAGAAAAATGGATACACGCTTTATTCAAAACTAGTTAAAGAATCGAATAAACATGAATTGGTAGACAAACTTTTTCAATTGCTAATAGCCTCCAGCACTCAAGACACAATGCTAATTAAGAAGGCATTAATGGATGCAGAGGATGCCTATACTCCCTATTCCGGCAAAATTATCAAGGATATCGAAATTCAGGTTCTTAAACCATTCGGGCCAACAATAAGTGATACAAACCTACCTGTAATTTCAACCTGGGGTGAGGCATTGAACAAATCGCACATAAGTACGAATAAAAAAGTTATTGAACGTAAATTAATGTTTCAGGTAAACGATACAATAGATCCATTTGAGCTGGTAGAAAACACAAATGAGTTAGCAGGTCTCCCCTATCTTCAAGATGCCACAATTATTGTTTCTGATATTAAAGGAGATTCAGTAAGCATTCTGGTACTGGTTAAGGATAAGTTTCCATGGTTACCCGGAATAAATATTTATGATATCAATCATATGTCGGCCTACTTAACTAACGTCAATATCCTCGGATTGGGGCACTCATTAAAAGCAGGGCTTACAATGGATGCAAAAAGTTCTCCCCTACTATATTTATCCGATGTAAACTATTACATTGATAATTTATATAAACAGATTAAAAGTACTGTAAACTATCAAATATCGGATAATGATATAACATATCAGCTAATGCTGAATCGAGATATTGTTCCACTTAGTGTGCGTGCTGGAGGTGGTTTGGAGGTTACACAACGAGAAGAAAATATTGGTATTGATCCAACCAGCATTAACAAAACCGTATGGTATTTTAAGTATAGATATTATGAGTTATGGACATCATATTTATTTTATGATAAATCAAAAAAAAATAAGGCCAACCGGAAAGATGTGTACCTTATTCCGGGGGTTGCTGCTTATAAAAAAGATTATCAGTACAGGCCATATGTAGCAATTGATAGCAATAACCGCTTCGAAAACTACACAAGATTATTAAGCAATTTTGCAATTGCAAAACAAAATTATTACCGAACCAATTACCTTAAAAGTTTTGGAAAGGCTGAGTATATACCATATGGGTTTCAAGCAACAATTACCGGGGGATATACCTGGTCGGAATTTATGAAAAGTCCATATTTTGGTTTTGGATTGGCTGTAACAGAATATTTCAACAATGTTGGATACTTTTTTGGAAATATCGAAATAGGATCACATTATTCTACCAAACTTGAGCAAGGAGCACTAAAACTGAACCTTTCGTTTCTTTCAAGTATTTTTAATAAGGATAGATATAAATATCGATTTCTTGCAAACCTAAATTTTACTAATGGAATAAACCGTTACACAAATGATCTATTGTATTTAGGCGAAGACTACGGTTTTATAGGTATGAGAGATAATGCCTGGTATGGGCAAAAACGAATGTTTTTAGAACTATTCACAATACAATACACGCCATGGTATCTGTTTGGTTTTAGATTTGCCATGTTTGGATTTTGTAGTGCAGGACTATTGGGAGAGTCAGATCATCCAATTTTCAAAAATCAAATTTTAAGTTCAGTTGGAATAGGAGTGTATTCGCAAAACGATTTTTTAGCTTTTAATTCGTTTCAATTCAGGGTTGCCTACTTCCCGGTTACCCCGAGTGGAATATCTCATTTCGGTGTATCCTTTTCAACTATCGGGTTAATCGATCAACTTAGCTTCCTAAATACAAAACCTCATGTGGTAGAATACAACTAATGAATCCAATCTACGAAGGTGGACTTCAAATGAATATAAAAAAATTCTATTTATCCTTTATAAAATGGTGGACGCTGAACAATAGCTTTTGCCAGTTTATTTCTTACTTTGATAAAAATTTCTGAACCATCTTTCCAGTAAGGTTTTGTGATATAAGCCATTCCAATACCTTTTTTAAGCATAGGCGACATGGTACCGGATGTTACTTCTCCAATTACATTTTCATCTGCATCTGTTACTTCATAATGTTGACGAGGAATAGCCCGTTCCTCCATTACAAACCCTTTTAAACGCATTGGTACTCCATTTTCTTTTTGAGATTCAAAAAGGTCTCTATCAATAAAATCATTGCCATTGGTAAATTTGGTAATCCAACCTAAACCTGCTGCCAGTGGCGATGTAGTATCATCAATATCGTTTCCATAAAGGCAAAATCCTGATTCTAATCGAAGTGTATCACGGGCACCCAGTCCTATCGGTTTAATGCCAAATTCTTCACCGGCTTCAAATACAGCTTTATAAATTTTTTCTGCATCAGAATTTTTCATATAAATCTCACAGCCACCTGATCCGGTATAACCAGTTGTTGAAAAAATCACATCTTTAACTCCGGCAAACTCAATTACCTTAAAAGTATAATACTCCATATCTTCAACAGAAGTACTTGTTAACTTTTGCATCGCCTTTAATGCAAGAGGTCCTTGAACTGCAAGCTGGCTAATTTCTTCAGAAGCATTTGTTAGTTTTGCTCCCACATCATTATGTTTAACCACATTATTCCAGTCTTTTTCAATATTTGAGGCATTAACAACAAGTAGATATTTCTCCTTATTAAATCTGTAAACCAGAAGATCATCCACAATACCACCATCGCCGTTTGGGAAACAACTATATTGCACCTTACCATCAGTTAAAGCTGCAACATCATTAGTTGTTACTTTTTGAACTAACGAGAAAGCATTTGAGCCTTCAACCCAAAACTCACCCATGTGACTTACATCAAAAACACCTAATTTAGTTCTAACTGTTTCGTGTTCAATATTAATACCTTCGAACTGAACAGGCATATCAAATCCAACAAATTCGACCATTTTGCCACCCATCTGGCGATGCATATTATTTAAAGCTGTCTTCTTCATATCTTAATAAAAAATTATGCTGCAAAATTAAATAAAAACAGTAATTTTTGATAAAATCAATCCATTAGTTCGCAAAAGTTATCAACCTTAAGACTATAGCTTTAACAGATGCTTTAGGTATTATTACACCTCACTAACAAGTTTCTTTATAATTCCTACTTGTATAATTGAATTAACCTATATATTTTTACTGTCTTTTATAAAATCGCAAGTAAAAAAAAATAATTGATATGAAAACAAAAATAGTACTACTAACAGTAATTGGAATTATGTTTCTAACACAACAATGTCAACCTCCGAAAGAAAAAATTAAGTATCCTGTGGCTAAGAAAACAGATAGTGTTGATGTATATTTTGGAAAAAAAGTTAACGATCCATATAGATGGCTTGAAGATGATAATTCTGAGGAAACAGCGCTATGGGTGACTGAGGAAAACACAGTAACAAATGCCTATCTCGACAAAATTCCATTTCGGCCTGCCTTAGAGAAACGATTAACTGAAATTTGGAATTATCCAAAATATGGAGTGCCTTTTAATAAAGGTGACTATTATTTCTTTTTTAAGAATAATGGCGTTCAGAACCAGAGTGTAATGTATATTCAAAATGGTTTGGACGGTGATCCTGAAGTTCTACTTGACCCAAACACTTTATCGGAAGACGGTACTGTTGCATTATCATCATTAGGCATATCAAAAGATGGAAGCTATCTTGCCTATGGTATTTCGCGAGGCGGATCCGATTGGAACGAAATTTATGTAATGAATATTGCTACTCGTGAAATACTTGAAGATCATATTAATTGGGTAAAATTTTCCGGTATAAGTTGGAAAGGAGATGGCTTTTTCTATTCTTCATATGATGAGCCTAAAGAAGGCGATGAGCTTTCAGGACAAAACCAATTTCACAAGGTTTACTTCCACCAACTTGGTAAATCCCAAAAAGATGATTTGCTGATATTTGAAGATAATGATAACCCATTACGTAATTTTTACGCATACCTTACTGAAGATGAAAAATTCCTCATCATTGGTGAAACCGAGAGTACTAGCGGAAATGCACTTTATGCAGCTAAACTTAATAAATTAACCGATATTAAATTCACAAAAATTGCGGAAGGATTTGATTATGATTACAATGTTGTAGATAACATAGGTGATGAACTATTGTTGATCACAAACCACAAAGCTCCAAATAAGAAATTAGTCCTGACACAATACAACAACTCCGACCCAACAAAATGGAATATTTTAATTCCTGAAAGTGAAAATGTATTGGAAGGAGCATCATTAGTGGGCGAATTGCTTTTTACTCAGTATCTAAAAGATGCCAGTTCAAAGGCCTATTTCTATAACATTGACGGGAGTTTTGTTAGAGAACTTGAATTACCTGCAATTGGTACTTTATCAGGATTTAATGGTGAAAAAAATAAGAACACCGCTTTTTATGGTTTCACATCTTTTACTTTTCCTTCAAGTGTGTACAAATTCGACGTTGCAAATGGGAAATCGGAATTAATGCATAGTTCGGAAGTTGATTTTGATCCTGAAAAATATATTACAAATCAAATATTTTATGAAAGTAAAGATGGCACAAAAGTTCCTATGTTTATTATCCATAAAAAAGGATTAAAAATGGATGGCAATAACCCAACTATGCTTTATGCATATGGTGGGTTTAACATCAGTCTTACACCCAGCTTTAGCATCAGCCGATCAGCTTTTATTGAGCAAGGCGGAATTTATGTTATGGCTAACTTACGTGGTGGTGGTGAATATGGTGAAGAGTGGCATGAAGCGGGAACTAAACTCCAAAAACAAAATGTATTTGACGATTTTATATATGCTGCCAAATACCTAATCAAAAATAAGTATACATCATCCGAAAAATTAGCGATCATTGGAGGATCCAATGGAGGACTTCTGGTTGGAGCATGTATGACTCAACAGCCCGAATTATTTAAAGTAGCCATACCAATAGTTGGGGTAATGGATATGTTAAGATACCATAATTTTACAATTGGATGGGCCTGGGCCTCTGATTATGGCCGCAGTGACGATGATGAAGAAATGTTTAAATATCTACTTGGATATTCACCATTGCACAATATTAAGAAGGGTGTTAATTATCCGGCAACACTTGCAATAACAGCTGATCATGATGATAGAGTTGTACCTGCACATACCTTTAAATTTATGGCAACCTTACAAGAAAATAATGGGGGGAAGAACCCTGTGTTAGTTCGTATTGAAACCAAAGCAGGCCATGGTGCCGGCAAACCAACGACCAAACAAATTAGTGAAGCTGCAGATATGTATAGCTTCATCATGTACAATCTGGGAATGAAACCAAAATTTAATGATCAGTAAACAAAACTTAACATTAAAATAATATTAGATTATAATTCAATAAGTGTATGTTTTGTACTCTTGCAAAAAATTAAACTAATTTAAAAATGGAAACTATTTATTTAGTAATTGTTGTACTACTCTTTTTGTTGGCAGCATCCGATCTGGTTGTTGGTGTAAGTAACGATGCCGTTAACTTTTTGAATTCTGCTGTGGGATCAAAAGTGGCATCTTTCAGAGTTATAATGTTTGTTGCTGCCATTGGTATACTCATTGGAGCAGTATTTTCAAGTGGAATGATGGAAGTGGCCCGAAAGGGAATATTTAATCCGGGTGAATTTTACTTTAGTGAAATAATGATAATTTTCATGGCAGTTATGGTTACTGATGTAATCCTATTAGACGCATATAACACATGGGGATTACCAACATCAACAACAGTTTCAATTGTATTCGAATTACTTGGGGCGGCAGTAGGAATGGCTTCTATAAAACTTCTAATGAGTGATGGAGACATGACCATGAGTCAATTTATTAACTCATCCAAAGCATTGGCAATTATATCAGGCATACTACTATCGGTTGCCGTAGCATTTTCGGTGGGTGCATTGATTCAATATATAACACGAATCGCATTCTCGTTTAATTTTGAAAAACGTATTAAGTACATTGGAGCTATTTGGGGAGGTATCGCCTTTTCTGCTCTAACCTATTTCATTCTGATAAAAGGTGCCAAAGGTGCATCATTTATGTCGGAAGATATTAAAAGTTGGATCTCTGAAAACAGTTTATTGATAATTTTTTACAGCCTTATTGGCTGGACTGTAATTTTACAGATACTATATTTGCTATTCCGAATTAACATTCTTAAAATTATTGTATTAGTAGGGACCTTTTCGCTGGCTATGGCATTTGCCGGCAACGACCTGGTAAACTTCATCGGTGTTCCTATTGCAGGGTTTAATTCATGGGAGATATTTACCGCTGCTGATGGAGCAAGTCCCGATGGATTTTTAATGACTGCGCTTGGAGGTAAAGTTCCCACACCTGAAATATTCTTATTGATTGCAGGCGCAATAATGGTACTTACTCTATATCTAAGTAAAAAAGCCAGATCGGTACTTAAAACTTCCATTGATTTAAGCAGGCAAGGTGAAGGCGAAGAAAGATTCCGCGCAACCTGGATTTCAAAGTTACTGGTTCGCTCATCTTTACAGGCATCAAATAATATTAAAAAAGTATTACCAAATTCATTTACAGATGTAATTGAAAGACAATTCGAACCCGCTCCAGTAAATAAAACATTAAAAGATCCACCTGCATTTGACCTGATTAGGGCTTCGGTTAACCTTACCGTAGCAAGTGTGCTTATTGCATTTGGAACATCTCTTAAACTGCCTCTTTCAACAACATATGTTACTTTTATGGTTGCGATGGGAACATCGCTAGCCGATAATGCCTGGGGGCGTGAAAGTGCAGTATATCGTATTTCAGGTGTACTTGCCGTTATTGGCGGGTGGTTTTTAACAGCTCTAAGTGCTTTTACAGCTGCATTTATTATGGTTTACATTTTTAATTATGGTGGCCTATATAGTATGTTTGGCATGCTTGGAGTGGTTGTTTATATAATTTACCGATCACATAAGCATCACAAAAAATCTACAAATGTAAAAGATGATGATACCCAAGGAATCCATAGTCTTTCAGAAGAAAATATTGCCGATAAATCGATTACAACTATTACCAAGAATCTAAAGAAAGTTGCAATTGCTTATTCTGATATAGTTAAGGGACTTGAAACTGAAGACAAAAAGGATATCAAACGTATCAAAAGTGAACTTGACTCTGTTACTGCCAAAACAAAGTATCTTAAAGATCATATTAATATTATCGTCAATAAGCTACGAAAAGACTCAGATGATACCGCATATTACTTTGTTCAGGTACTCGATTTCATGCGTGAAATACTCCATGCGATATCTTATATTGCTGGCCCTGTGTATATACATATTGATAATAACCATAAGCCTTTGGTTGCTGAGCAAATAAATGAACTTAAAAAGCTTGATATAATGCTTAATAAATTACTAAGTAATATTGTTTCAAGTATTGAATCAGGAGATTACAGCTCGCAAAATGAAATACAGGCATTACTTAATAAGTTTGTTAATCTTATCGAACTATCGAATAAGAAACAAATTAAACGAATTAAAAACGGGTTAGTAGGAACTAAAAATAGTTTACTTTTTATGACTATAATTAACGAAAGTAAACACCTTGCATTGTATGCTGTAAATCTATATAAATCGCAACGTGATTTCGTAGATTACAAAATCAAAGAATGATTTTTAATAAATAACCATTATTAGTGGAGGGCAGTCGGGCGTTGATCGGGCTGCCCTTGACTTTGCCATGAAAAATAATATTAACTGCGGTGGTTGGTATCCTTTGGGAAAAATTGCTGAGGATGGTATTATTCCTGATAATTATTTTTTGGTGGCATAAATAAACCTGTATTTGTGATGTATATCCTTAACCAGTTTTATCTCCGAATAATTATGTTTGTTAAACAGATTCACCAATTCACTTCCAAACGATTCATTTATCTCCGTATAGATTCTTCCCCCATTTTTAAGTTTTACTTCAGCAAATTTCAATATTGCCTCATAAAAAATTAGCGGGTCTTCTGAAGGAACGAATAGTGCATTATGAGGCTCATAATCAATTACATTTCGTTGCATTTTTGATTTATCTTCCTGAGTAACATACGGTGGATTACTTACTATTATATCAAATATATTTTTGCTATATAAAGCATTTCCAGATAATATATCATGAACTATAAATGAAATTTCAGCATTATTCAAAACTGCATTTTCATTTGCTAATTTTATCGCAGATACTGAAATATCAGTAGCAAAAACGGACGGCTTTTTTAGCTGGGAATATAAACTTACCGCAATACACCCACTACCCGTACCAATATCAATAACACTTAGCCCCGTCTTATTCTCTTTTTTCACAATTAGCTGAACCAGCTCTTCAGTCTCTGGTCTGGGTATTAGCACATCTTTTGAAACTCTGATATTCAATCCTTGAAATTCAACTTCTCCTGTGATATATTGAACAGGCCTATGTTTTTTAAGCTCTTTTACAGCCATGTGTAATTTTAAGATTTCCGACTCCATTAGCCTATATTCAGGACTCATTATTAGCTTAACACGAGATATCCCGAAATAATGTTCAATTAAAATTGTTAATAATTGTTCAGCTTCATTAGTATCATAATAAGATATTAGGTCTTGAATATAATACTGTTTGAGATCTTTTAATAGATTGTTCCTTATATTCATATGTGCAAGGTACTACAATTCTTTATTATGTTTGTATTATCTTAATTAAGTTTATGGAAAATATTTTGAGGATAGTACCCGATATGGTAAAAAACAACGTTATAATTATTACAGGCAATAAGGGAGAGGGTAAAACTACTAAGCTTCAGAGGATTGTTAAACTTATCAAAAAAGAGAAAATAAGCATGACAGGCTTTTTAGCTTACGCAGATTTGAAAGATGGTGATAGAAATGGATATACATTAGTTGATATTGTTTCGTCTAAATCGATAATTTTATGCTCGAATGAGCCCTGTAGTACCTATGAAAAGATTGGGAGATTTTATTTTAATCCATTGGCTATTAAATTCGGACAAAAACTACTTAACACAAATCCGGTTGAAAAAACCTTGATTGTAATTGATGAAGTTGGACCTTTCGAATTACAAAATAAAATATGGTACGATTCATTCGTTTATCAACTTGGAATACCTAAAAACGTTATTTTGCTTATAGTAAGAGCAAAATTAGTTGATGAAATTATTAGAAAATTTGAGATTACCAATACGAACATCTACAAACTAAGTGTAGATGACATAGACATAGTAAATGAGATAAAAACGCATTTCCAGATTCAGAAGATTTAGCGAAGTCAGAAAACATCACTTTTAAGTAACAAAATCAGCGATATTCATGTATACACTTCTACTTACAATTGATGAATACATATCAGGTAATGAATTATTTGAAGAATTAATAATATCAGAATTCACAAAACCAACAAAATGAATATACCAAAAAGCGCTCCAGTGCGCATTTCCATAAGATCCAAGTTGTTGATTTATATATTATTAACAGCCACGGTTATATTTATTACAACACTAGGTTATATAGTATCGAATACTAATAAAAATGCAATTGAAGATGCCCATAAATATGTAGTTGCAACTTCACAGCAATATGCTAATGCTGTAAAAGCAACCTTAGATAATGACATTGCCATATGCCGATCGTTGGCTACTGCTTTTAGTGGTTATAAGGATATTGACTCGGAAAAAAGGTACAATATCTATAATCAAATAATGAAGAACACACTTATTAATAATCCTCAGTTTAAATCAATTTGGACAAGTTGGGAGTTGAATGCTATAGATCCAAATTTTACCGAGATTAATGGTAGAGATCGATATATGTATTATCGCAAAGGCAATGAAATAAGATTTACAGATGAAACTATTGAGGTTGGCGAAACCAACCTTGGAGGGACATACTATGATATTAAAGGAAATCCTCGTGAGGTTCTTACCGATCCATATTACGATACATATATTGACCAACAAGGCGTTCAATTATTAATGTCGAGTATCGCGATTCCATTGCTTGATAATGGCATTTTTGTCGGTCTTACTGGGGCAGATATTGAGATGGGAAGATTTTATGACGTAATTAGTAATATAGTTCCTTTTACAGGAAGCTATGCCATTATGATTTCCGGTAGCGGACAAATTATTGCACATCCCGATAATAATCTTATAAACACATCAATACTTGATACTGAATTAGGTAAACACTCCAGTGTTAATTTAGGCAACAAACTAAAAACCGGAGATTCTTTTTCTTATAGTGAAAATACTGAGGGGCTGTTTATATCATTTGCTCCCTTTAATCCTGGCATCTCAAACGAAACATGGTATATAATAATTGTAGTACCATCGGATATAATTCTGTTAAAAGCTGAGAATACATTTAAAATTTCAGTTATTGTGGGATTTTTTGGCATATTGATTTTGGCACTTCTTATTTGGTTTATTGCAAGATCTATAACCTCTCCTCTTATTAAGACTACTAAAATTTTAAACCAACTGTCAACCGGCGATATTAAAGATTTGGAAGTATTTAATATAAATACCCATGATGAATTGGCCGAAATGGCTAAAGCTCTGCAAACGCTTTCAAACTCTCTTAAGACAAATGCCGATTTTGCAATAAATATTGGTGAAGGTAATCTTACCCAAAGTTACAACCCATTAAGTAAGGATGATATATTGGGTAATGCTCTTATTCACATGAGGAAAAACTTGTTGGATTTAAGGGGTGTAAACGAAAAAAATCGTTGGATGCAAACATCTCTTGTAAGAATTAGTGAGTTACTCCAGGGAGAAAAATCTATATCTGATCTTGGGAATCAAATTCTTGCTGCTTTGGCAGAGATTCTGGATATCCAAATTGCTTCGATATTTTTTAACGATAATGGCGAATTGATACTATCAAGCTCATATTCATACAACGTCAGAAAATCAAATCTTAATAGATTTAAGTTTGGCGAAGGGCTAATTGGCCAGGCAGCAATTGAACAGAAATTATTAGTATTTACTGATGTTCCCGAAGATTACATAAGTATTAAATCAGGACTTGGAGAGATTAAACCATCCGTAATTGTTGTGGCTCCTCTTGTTTATCAAAAAGAAATTGTGGCAGTTATTGAACTTGGCAGCACTAAAGAAATGACCTTAAGTAAGCTCGATTTCATAACTCAGATATCTGAAAATCTGGCCTTGGGATTTAACTCCATTAATACGCGTAACGAAATGAAAGTTCTTTTAGCTAAAACACAAACTCAGGCAGAAGAACTAAGAGTACAACAGGAAGAACTTGTTGGCTCAAATAAAGAATTAGAAGCTCAAACAAATGCTTTAAAAGTAAGCGAAGAAGAACTTCAGCAACAGCAGGAAGAATTAAGGGTAACAAATGAGGAACTTGAAGAAAAAACAAAATTCCTTGAGCAGCAAAGAGTAGATATTACCAATAAAAATTTAGAGCTGGAAAATGTTGGTAAAAACCTAGAACATAAAGCCAAAGAACTTGAAATTGCAAGTAAATATAAGTCCGAATTTTTGGCAAATATGTCACACGAGTTACGCACACCTCTAAATAGTTTATTAATACTATCCGGTAGCTTGTCGGAAAATAGAGAAGAAAACCTTACCGAAGAGCAGGTTGAGTCTGCAGAGATAATTTACAAAAGCGGTAACGACCTACTTACCATGATAAACGACATTCTTGATTTATCAAAAATTGAGTCGGGCAAAATGGATGTTAATATTACAAACGTCCAACTCGAAAATATAGCAGATAATATCCGAGATTATTTCAAGCATGGTACTTCACAAAAAAATCTCGACTTCATTGTGGAAATTGATAGTGACATTCCGGATATAATATCAACTGATCAACAAAAAGTTGAACAAATACTGAAAAACTTTATGTCGAACGCCCTTAAGTTCACCGACAAAGGAAACATCACACTAAAGTTTCATTCATCAACAGAGAATAATAATTCTGAAGAAGATAAAGTTTGTATATCTGTAATCGATACGGGAATTGTGATACCTGAAGATAAACAATTGGCAATATTTGAAGCATTCCAACAAGCCGATGGTAGCATTTCAAGAAGATTTGGAGGAACAGGTCTTGGACTCTCAATATCACGAGAATTGTCAAAACTACTTGGTGGAAGAATAACACTGGAAAGTAAAGTTGGTGAAGGATCAACATTCTCATTCTGTATTCCTGTAAAGGCAAATCTAAAAAAATCAGAAGAAAAGAAAACAACATCAACCGTAACAAAAGGAGGTGAAAAACCAAAAACTAATAATGCTGAAAAAGTTGATGAAACTAATAACACGATGTTTGTAACTAACCATCCTGCTTTTATAGATGATGATTATGGTAAAACGAGCAACGACGATAAAGTAATTTTGGTAATTGAAGACGATCCAAATTTTGCAAAAATTCTTTATAAACATTGTCATAACAGAGGATTTAGCTGCATTGCTTCTTCAACAGGTGAACATGGCATTGAATTGGCAAATAGTATACTACCAAGCGCAATTATACTCGACATTAAACTACCAGGCATTGATGGTTGGAAGGTTCTTGATTTAATAAAGGAAAACCCAAATACTCGTCATATACCAGTTCATATTATGTCAGGAGATGAGGAGAATATTACTGCTTCATCCAAAGGTGCCATCGGCTACCTAACCAAGCCAATATTAAAAGGATCGATTGACGAGGCATTTAGTAAAATAGAATCATTCATCAATAAAAAAACCGGCAACCTGCTATTAATAGAGGATGATGAAAATTTGAGAAAATCCATCAAAATATTAATAGGAGACAATAATGTTAATATAACTGATGCTGCAACTGGAAATGAGGCTATTGAATTACTAAAACACAATATTTACGACTGTATGATACTCGATTTAGGTTTGTCGGATATGAGTGGATTCGAACTTATCGACAAGCTGAATAATACAAATACAAGTCGGCCTCCCATTATTGTTTATACTGGTAGAGACTTAACGAAGAAAGAAAATGCCACCCTTGAAAAATATGCCGAATCAATTATCATAAAGGGTGTAAAATCGGAGGAAAGACTATTGGATGAAACAGCCCTATTTATGCATCGAGTAATTGCCGACATGCCAAAGAAACAACAAACCTTAATAAAAAGCATGCATAATAAAGAGGATGTTTTCAAAGACAAGACAGTACTAATTGTTGATGATGATATGCGAAATGTATTTGCGTTAACAAAAGTTCTTTCTGAACAAAATATGAAAATATCACGTGCCGAAAATGGAAAAGTAGCACTAGATCTTATAAATGCAAGCCCTAAATTTGATGTGATTCTAATGGATATTATGATGCCTGTAATGGATGGCTATGAAACCATGGAAGCCATTAGGAAAATTCCCTCGCAAAAACATGTTCCAATAATTGCCCTTACTGCAAAGGCTATGAAAGAAGACAGACAGAAATGTATCGACTCGGGTGCCAATGATTATATGGCAAAGCCAATTGTTATTGAAAAACTTTTATCTTTGTTAAGAGTATGGTTATATAAATAAGATAAATGCCACCTAAACCAAAGATATTAATAGTAGATGATAGAAGAGAGAATCTGGTTGCTCTGGAGGTAGTCCTTAAAGGGCTTGATGTTGAATTTATAAGAGCATTATCAGGTAACGAGGCATTAGGCCTGGTTCTAAAACATGAATTTGCAATTGGTATTATTGATGTTCAAATGCCTGATATGGATGGCTTTGAAACAGTTGAGCTTATTCACAACGATCCATCTATCAAATATTTTCCAGTAATTTTTGTTTCTGCTATATACAAAGAAGAGCAGTACGTATTAAAAGGAATAGAAACCGGTGCTGTTGATTTTATTTCAAAACCAATTGTGCCAGCTATATTACAGGGAAAAGTTAAAGTTTTTCTGGATCTATATAAGCAAAAGAAGTTATTAGAAGTCACTAATAATGAGTTAATTATTGCCAAGGAAAAGGCAGAGAAAAAGGATTTACTTAAATCATTGTTTTTAGCTACTATGTCGCATGAAATTCGCACTCCAATGAATGGTATTATTGGTGTATCAGAACTTCTTAAACAAACCCCCTTGAACTCGGAACAGGAAGACCTGGTTAATATTATGTCTGTATCCGGAAATAACTTATTAATGATAATTAACGACATACTTGATATTTCGAAGATTGAAGCCGGACAAATTACACTTGAAAACATTACATTTGACCTCTATAATATTGCAACCGAAACTGTTTCACTACTTGATGTTGAAGCCAGAGATAATGGAATCAAACTTATTTTAAAGATTGAAAAAACTGTTCCTAAGATTGTTATTGGGGATCCAATGAGGCTTAAACAAATTTTACTTAATCTTGCTAACAATGCAATTAAATTTACCAAAGAAGGCAGTGTTACCATAAATATTTCGCAACTACCTGAGAAAAATAGAAAGCATCATATAGAATTTAAGGTTATTGATACCGGCATTGGCATACCCGAAAATGATAAGGACAAACTCTTTAAACTCTTTAGTCAGGTAAACCAAACTACGCAGCGAGAATATGGCGGCACAGGTTTGGGTTTAGCCATTTCCAAAAAACTTGTTGAGTTAATGAATGGTGAAATAGGTGTTGATAGTATACCTGATATTGGATCAACATTCTGGTTCAATGTGTTTTTTGACAAATCAATTTATGAAGATATTAAACATGAGAATGTTGTTGAAGAAAAACTAAGCTCAACAACTAATTTAAATATCTTACTTGTTGAAGATAATCTAATCAATCAAAAGATAGCCTCGGGTGTAATTAAGCAACTCGGTCACACTATTTCTGTAGCTGACAATGGGAAAATAGGTATTGAAATGTATAAAGCAAACAGTTATGATCTTGTGCTAATGGATATTCAAATGCCGGTAATGGATGGTTTTACAGCCGTTAAGGAAATTCGTGAATGGGAACATGATGAAAGAAAACAACCTGGTTACATAATAGCACTAACTGCAAACGCATTGAAAGAAGACAAAGAAAAATGTTTTGAAGTTGGAATGAATGATTTTTTAGCTAAGCCTTTTAAGATAAAAGACATACAAGGTGCAATATCAAAAATTAAAAAATGATATTCCTACTAAAGCTTGAACTTTAGAAATTAGTATCCTCTCTAATTGCAAATTTCATAACTAATAAACTCTTTATATACATGATATTTATCATTAGTAATGATGGTTATACAAAAAAACGTACTGTTTTTATACTAAAAAAATGTATTTTAGCGGCCAGTAATTGTTATTTTAATCAATCAAAACTATGATTTCTTTCACAAAACTTATAAGTAAGCTTGCGCTTACTATTTTGGTATTTTTATTAATTCTACCAGGCATATTAAATGCGCAAGACGGCAATTACCTCGGTAGTGAAAAAAAAATCCATCCCGAAGAATTATTGGCAAAAGCAATGATAGCTGATTTCAACAACAGCCTCAGCGAAAAAATATATGAGGACTCAAAAAACTCTTATTTTGCTGTAGACGTTGCAAGACTTAATACGAAATTTGAGAGAATAAGATTATTGGAATTAAGTTATAGTGATGATGCTCTTGTTAGTATAGGTACAGATGAAAATAGACTCTTCTATTTCTTTTTAGTAAATAATATACTTAACAAAACACCTGAAGATATTAACAACACATTCATCGGGTTCCAAACCCAGGCAACAGCAGAATCAGCTAAACTAAACGAGGAACAACTCCGACTTTGGTTATTACAGCACGATAAATTCTCAAAAAAATAGTAGGTTAAACCAATCACATCTTAACAATGAAAAAATTTATACTTATAATAATCTTATTTATTTCATTTGATACAGTTACTTTTGGACAAGCCGGACTATGTGAAATATCTGATCCATTTTGCACAAGTAGCATCTATACTTTCCCGGCTGGAGTAAATACAGGAACTGCTCAATCGGGGCCAAATTATGGATGTTTAGGCACTCAACCAAATCCCGCATGGTATCATATGAAAATAGCAGTTGCGGGAAATATTAATATATATATGTCTACGCTACCCTTAAGGGATATCGATTTTATTTGTTGGGGACCATTTACTGACCCATATGATCCTTGCGCATCTTCGCTAACAAATAATATGATAGTTGATTGTAGCTTTTCGGCCAACCCTACTGAAAATTGTTATATTCCAAATGGGCAAGTTGAGGAATATTATATATTATTGATTACGAACTATTCTAATCAAGCTTGCAACATAACTTTCCAAAAAACTTCTGGAACTGGTGAAACGGACTGTACAATTGTTCCACCACCGGTTTCAAATAATGGTCCTTTATGTATTCACGATAATCTGGAATTATATGCTGATTACGTTAGCAATGCAACATATGCCTGGACCGGACCTGCAGGTTTTACATCAAATGAACAAAATCCTGTGATATCAGATGTTGACATGACAAATGCAGGGACTTATCAACTTATTATTACAGTTAATGGTAGCCCCAGTGACCCTGTTGAAACACATGTTACTATAAATGCTCTATCAAATGCCGACTTTACTTTTAATGATGCATGTTTCGGAGAAACTACATTTTTTGTCGATGAATCAACCATAGAACCAACTACTTCTTCAATTACCTCCTGGAACTGGGAATTTGGAGATGGACAGCAAGGTGTGGGTCAAAATCAAGAACATACCTATGGTGACGTTGGTGATTACAGTGTTACATTAACAACCTATACAGGATTTGCACAATGCCCTAATTCTGAAACAAAAACAGTTACTGTTTTTAGTGCTGCTACAGTAGATGCTGGTGCTGACATTACAATTCCAAATGGATGGAATACCCAGTTGGATGCAACAGTTAGCGGAGGAACCGGTGGTTATGACTTATTATGGCAACCCGAGAACCTGTTGATTGATCCAAGTGTAGTTGACCCTACAACAATAGCATTATCAGCTACAGCTGTATTTAAACTTAACGTAACAGATGCAAGCTCAGGTTGTAATAGTGCTGATAGCATGACCGTATTAGTTACCGGAGGCGCATTAGGCGTTACAGCTACTGCCAGCCCAATGACTATATGTCAGGATGAAATTGTTAATCTGGTTGCTCTTCCTTCAGGTGGGTCAGGAAATAATTCCTATAGTTGGACATCTAATCCTCCAGGTTTTGTAGCTGACATTAAAGAACCTTCCGATTTTCCTCAGGTAACAACAACTTATTTTGTTTCTGTTTTTGATGGACAAAATACTGTTGACGCTTCAGTACAGGTAGTTGTTAAACCAAGACCTATTGGAAATGCCGGTATAGATATACCTATAACAGTAGGAACATCTACCACCTTAACCGGATCTTCATCAAGTGGCGGTACTGGCGACTTCACATATTTATGGACTCCCATAAACTCTTTACTTGATCCAACATCATTACATCCACAAACCATAGTACTAGATGAAAGCACAGAATTCTATCTTCAGGTAAATGATGCAAATGGTTGCCAAAGTGTACCTGATAATATGTTTGTATTGGTGGGTGGAGATGTACTTAGTGTTTTTCCAACATCATCCGCTCAAAACAATGTAATTTGTCAGGGTGAAGATGTTGAACTTTTCCCTAATGCTTTTGGTGGAGGTGGAATCTATACTTTTCTTTGGACAGATGGTGGAGGGTTTAGCTCTACAGAAGAATCACCAATTGTTAGTCCATGGGAAACTACTACTTATACCATTGAAGTAAATGATTCATTTAAAACAGTTACCAATCAAATTACTATTGTAGTTAATCACACACCAGTGGTAGATTTATTTCCAGCGGGTGCCACGCCATGGGGAATTACTACTGATACCATCAAAGTTTGTGTAAGAGATTCAGTACTACTTGATGCGGGAGATCCCATTAATCCACCGTTAATGAACTACCTGTGGTCATCTTCTGCAACCTCACGAAATATTACAGCATCTACCAATGGTAGCTGGATTGTAATTGATAGTTATTGGGCACATGCCGAAAATCCTGTTACAGGTTGTACCGGACAAGATACCATTACAATATTTTTTGATTTTGATGAATGTAGTATCGGAATTGATGAAAATGATGGGCTATCAAATAATATTACGGTAATGCCTAATCCCACAAGTGACTTTACTACTATTGTTATTAAAGACATTGGAGGTGAAATAACTATTAATTTGTATGATATTCAAGGTCAAACAATTTGGCAACATCGAGATGAATTAGTGCAAGGTTCCGGTTATTCAAAAGAGATTTCCTTGAAATCCCTTCCCATTGGTGTTTATTTGATAAATATAGAACACAAGAAAGGAATATTTAACAAAAGAATTATTAAGAACTAGCATAATAAACTAGTGTTTTTTAATCAATTACTCTACCAATACCAGATGAAGAAATCATACTTACCAAAACAATTCGTTTACATAATAGCTCTGGCATTATTGTTATCAAATCCTGTTTTTTCTCAAGTTAGAAACTGTGATTATGTAGTGCCACATATGGCAGATACTTGGATTTTTGGGATAAATGCCAGAATTAATTTCACCACTAATCCACCCGAAATTGTACCCACTGCATTAAACTACGGGATGCCCTTTGGTACATCTACTATTTCAGATAAATATGGAAATATTCTATTGTTTACTAATGGTGAAACCGTTTGGAATAAAAGCAATCAAACCATGCAAAATGGAACCGGACTTAAAGGGTATAAGTATGGTGGACAATCATCCATAATAGTACCTCATCCAGGTAATTCTAATCAATATTTCATTTTCACAACAAATTTATTTATTCCAACCTTTAAAACAGATGGCATAAACTATTCAACCGTTGATTTTAGTAATAATAGTTTAGGAGAAATTACTTCTAAAAATAATTTACTTCTATCTGAGAATTCAAAAACCATATGCGCTGTAAAGCATCATAATGGTATTGATTATTGGGTAATAGTGCATGGTTTTGGGCAAAACAAAGGCAATAAATTTTATACCTTTCTTGTGGATACATCAGGTGTTGCTAATACTCCCATCGAAAGTACAACAGGTTATTTTCAATCAGGAGATATAAGTAACCAAACTGGTTACATGAAAGCCTCATCAAATGGCGCAAAACTGGCACTTTCAGTTCCTTTCGATGGTGTTGTTGAAATACTCGATTTTAACAATGAAACCGGTGTGATAAGTAATCCAATTACTAGTAATGTTGATTATTTGTATATCCCCGTTGGTATTGAATTTTCGCCTGATAATACAAAGCTTTACGTTACAACAAGCCCTATTAATAACGACACAAGCTATTTATTACAATTTGACTTAACATCAAATCAACCATTCACAAATCCTACTGCGGTTAATAAATTTGCTTACTTTGGAACTACTTCCGACAGTACCATGCAAGGTATACAACTAAGTGTTGATGGAAAAATTTATGTAACAAAAACAAAACAAAGTGGAGTACAACTTCCCAATTTAGGTGTTATTTATAATCCAAATCGACCTGGGATGGCATGTAATTATAATGAACTTGATTACAATAGTAATAATGGGTTATTTCTTGTTGGTGGAGGAAGTCAGGCAGGTTTGCCCGATTTCGTATCCGGTTTCCTTGATATACCACATTTTTATTATCTTAACCAGTGTTTAAACGACGAAACAAACTTCATAATCAGAAACACTGCAAATCTGGAACCAACATGGGATTTCAAAGATCCGAATGGAATTTCGTTACTTGTTGATCCAATGAACCCCATACATGTATTTAGTGAACCTGAAACATATAATGTTGTCTTAACAGAAACTTATGACGGAATAGATTATATTTTTTCTGAGTCCGTTATTATAAACCCTCTTCCATCCATTGAAATTGGTCAGGGTTCAGATATCGTTTATATTCTTCCTGGTTCATCAATCAGATTAGATGCCGGTGAAGGCATGGATGTTTATTCTTGGAATCCTGGAGGTAGCTCAAGCCAATATCTAGATGTGGTTGAAGAAGGAATATACATAGCAACAGTTACTGACTTTAATTGCTGCACAAATTCTGATACTGTAGAAATAAAATATGCATCTTTATCATATCCTACTGCTTTTAAACCGGGCAGTTCAGTTACTGAAAATAGTACCTTTGGAGTAGTTGGAAACCTTGGAGCAATATCTAAATATCAGATTAGAATTTTTAATCGCTGGGGTCAAATGATATTTGAAACTGATAATCCGTTGGAAGGTTGGGATGGAAATCAGGATGGCTCACCAGCACCTCTAGGTACTTATATTTACTCATCTGTTTTCACTAGTTTTGAAAGCGGCATTCAATCAAGCATTGATATAAAAAATACTGGAACAGTAACTCTCATCAGATAGTATCTTTTATTAAATTGCCATTGTTTTATTAACCACAAAGTTTATTATTTTGAACTCATCTGCAAAACAAATAGCGGCTAATCTTAACGTTGCCGAGTGGCAGGTCAATAACGCCATCGATTTAATTAAAGAAGGTGCAACTATACCATTTATTGCACGTTACCGTAAAGAGTTTACAGGTGAGCTAACCGATATTCAGCTAATTGAAATTCAAAAACAATGGGATCGCATTCTTGTTCTTGACGAAAGAAAAAAAGCTGTACTTAAATCACTTGAAGAACACGGCTTTATTAATGATGACCTTAGGAATAAGATTGGTTTAGCCCAAACAATTGCTGAAGTTGAAGATATTTATCTGCCATTTAAACCTAAGCGAAAAACGCGAGCAGTAATTGCACGTGATAAAGGGTTAGAGCCTCTTGCGAAGATGATTATGTCAGAAAACGTGAATAATGTTGATGAAGCAGCACAAAGATTTATTTCTGACAAGCTTGGAGTTTCTGATTCAGATGATGCACTTGCTGGTGCTCGCGATATTATCGCTGAATGGATTAGTGAGTATCAATGGGTTCGCCAAAAACTCAGATTACAGTTTGAAAAATTTAGCAGCATCAGCTCAAAATGTGTTAAAGGAAAAGAAGAGGATGGTGCAAATTATAGTAGCTGGTTCGATTGGTCGGAGATAGCTGGCAAGGCTCCTTCACATAGAATACTTGCTATGTTTAGAGGTGAAAAAGAAGGTTTTTTAAAACTGAAAGTAGAGCCTGATAAAGAAAATGCCATTGAGCAGCTATCATCACGTTTAATTAAAAATAGCAATCCAGCATCAGAGCAAAAAAAACTTGCCATAATAGATTCTGTAAAACGTTTAATATTCCCATCACTCGAAACAGAAATGCGTACTCTGCTTAAAGAGAAGGCCGACGAAGCATCAATTGAAGTATTTGGTGATAATCTAAGTCAATTGCTTCTTGCTCCACCTATGGGACAGAAAAGAGTTCTAGCCATCGATCCTGGATTCCGTACAGGTTGTAAAGTTGTTTGCCTCGACAAAAATGGAAAACTATTGCATAACGACACCATCTATCCTCATCCGCCCCAGCGCGAATCAACGATGGCAATCAAAAAAATTAATAATCTTGTCGACTCACATAACATCGAAGCAATTGCCATAGGAAATGGTACCGCGGGTCGTGAAACAGAGATGCTAATTGAACGTATTAAATTTAACCGCGATATTATTGCGGTGTCAGTTAATGAAGATGGAGCTTCGGTTTATTCTGCTTCTGCGGTAGCGCGTGAAGAATTCCCGGAATATGACATAACCGTACGCGGAGCTGTTTCAATTGGACGACGCCTGCTTGATCCCCTTGCCGAGCTTGTGAAAATTGATCCTAAATCAATTGGTGTTGGTCAATATCAACACGATGTAAATCAAAAATTACTTAAACAAAGTCTGCAATCAACTGTTGAATTGTGTGTAAACAAAGTAGGTGTTGACCTAAATACAGCCAGTAAAGAACTATTAACATATGTTTCGGGATTAGGGCCAAAAATTGCTTCTCAAATTATTGTTTACCGGAATATAAATGGAGATTTTAAAACTCGCGAAGAATTATTAAATGTTCCCGGACTGGGTAAAAAAGCATTTCAACAGGCAGCCGGATTTTTAAGGATTAAAAACGGAGAAAATATTCTTGACTCAACTGCCGTACACCCTGAGCATTACAATATTGTTAAGAGTATTGCTAAAAAACGCAAATTAAAATTGGAAGAGCTAATTGGTGACAAACTACTTCGATCTTCCATTAATCTTGATGAGTTTGTTAATGACGATATTGGACTAATTTCGTTGAAAGATATACTTGATGAGCTTGAAAAACCCGGTAGAGATCCACGAAAGAAATTTGTAACCTTTAAATTTGACAGTCATATTAAAAGTATTGGTGATATATCTAATGGAATGGTATTACATGGAACCGTGACAAACATAACCGCATTTGGAGCATTTATTAATTTGGGAATTCATGAATCAGCTTTACTTCACAAAAGCCAGATTGCAAATGAATATGTATCAAACCCGGCTGAGTATTTACGTATAAATCAACAAGTAATGGTTAAGGTTATTGAAGTTGACATTGAAATAAAAAGAATTGGACTTAGCATGAAAGATGTGAAACAAGATTAGAAATCTATCTTCAATTGCAAGTGATAATTAAATGTTTTTCGATGATATTGTGTTAAACCATATTTTTGAATTGCTAGTTTATGCTGCATGGTTGGATAGCCTTTATTTGTATTCCAGGCATAATTTGGATGCTTAGCATGGGCTTTAATCATATAATCATCACGATAGGTTTTAGCTAAAACTGAAGCCGCGGCTATGGATAAATACTTTCCATCACCTTTAATTACACATTCATAATTAATATTTTGATAAGGTTTAAATCTATTGCCATCTATAAGCAGTAGCTCAGGTTTGATTATTAATTTATCCAACGCCCTATGCATTGAAAAAATGGAGGCAACAAGTATATTTACTTCATCAATTTCAACTGGTGAATAGGAAGCTACTGCCCAGGAAAGAGCATTTTTCTCAATTTCATCCCGAAGCTTATACCTTGTTTTTTTGTTAAGTTTTTTCGAGTCGTTAAGCAATTCATTTTTATAATCCTTCGGAAGAATTACAGCAGCAGCAAAAACAGGTCCTGCAAGGCATCCCCTCCCCGCTTCATCACACCCAGCTTCGATAAGCTTTTTTGAAAAACTACTTAATAACATATAATTATGCCCCCAATAAGTTGATAATTAAGTGTACATATTGATTAAGAACAATAAGTATTGTAAGTAAAGTTAATGTAAAATTATACCAGCGCAATCTTTTTACATTACTCAACCAGTTACCCACTAACAATGCTGAAGGAATGCACAATAATAAAAGAGATGCACTAGATTTAGTAAAAACAACCAGAATTATAAAAACAACCAATAACAAAACTATCGTTATTAAAAGATTTCGCCTGAGGTTTATATTCTTTTCGTTTAATTTTCCTGCAACCCCCAATACCGATATCATTATCAATGATAATATTATCACCAACACAACCATCTCAATAGGATTATTAGTGAACATAAGCATCAGTTCAACTTTCAAAGAGTTAAACAATACGTACGATTCTTCCAACATAATATCCAATGAATAACAAATGGTAAATAAAAAAAAATATGGTAGCATAACTCCAATTATTGTAACAATAAGGTTTCTCCAGGTTACTATACGATGAATAAAAATAGATAACCAGATAAATGCAAATAGAAGTATTAAAGGTGTATAAAATAAAGATGCAATTCCAATTAAAAATGAAGCATTAAATATTAAGGGGATAGTATTTTTTGTATAGGGTAATTGCATTAAATTCCCCCAAACAAATATTAGTATTAAGTTAATCCAGATAATTGGGTTATTGTGATATTCTTCTACTAATGCACTTGAAAATACTATAAATAAGGCTATTACAAGTGTGCTAACTTTACCCACTAACCCACTATCAATTGCATATTTATTTAGCAATATTGCAGAAAACAAAGTTAGAACAAATGATATGATGGTTAGAAAATAATTGTTTTGTGGGAAGATCTCTGCAAGTAGATTATAAGCATAGCTAGGTACCCCTGAATAACCTGTTGGATACAACAATGACGGCAACCAAATTATTAGTCCTAGAAAAAAAATAAGAAGATACCTTGAGATATAACCTGTGCTTAAAAACCTTATCATTTATTTATTATCATATTGAACTAGATCAAACCCAATATCCCTTCTTTCATACTTACCTTCAAAGTTAATCAAATCAACATTTGCATATGCCTTTTTGAGTGCACCACTCATATTTTCACCCATAGCGGTAACAGCAATAACCCTTCCTCCACTTGTTTTTACTGAATTATTTTCAATATCGATTGCTGTACCTGCATGAAATAGCATGCAATTATTTACATTATCAAGCCCCTTAATTGCCTTACCCTTTTCATAACTTCCCGGATAACCTCCCGACACCAACATAATTGCTGCAGCTGTCCTGTTATCAAACTCTATTTTAGTATTCTTAAGAATGCCTTTTGCTGTTGCGTCAAACAAATCCACCAAATCCGTTACAATTCTGGGAATTACTGATTCAGCTTCAGGATCACCCATTCTACAATTATATTCAATTACATATGGGTTACCTTCAACATTTATAAGTCCAAAGAAAATAAATCCTTTATAAACAATACCATCATTTGAAAGGCCATTAACTGTTGGTTTAATAATCTGATCCTCTACTTTTTGCATAAACTCAGCATTTGCAAAAGCTACTGGTGAAATTGATCCCATACCTCCTGTATTCAGTCCTGTATCTGATTGGCCAATTCGTTTGTAATCCTTTGCTTCGGGGAGAACAACATAATCTTCACCATCTGTAAGTACAAAAACCGATAATTCAATACCACTCAAAAACTCTTCAATTACAACGCTTTTTGAGGCATCACCAAATTTATGCTCCGATATCATTGAGGTAAGCTCGGCTTTTGCATCTTCGGCACTATCAATTATCAATACTCCTTTTCCGGCGGCGAGACCATCGGCCTTTAATACATAAGGAGATGTTAAACTATCAATAAATAAATGACCATCGTTTATATTGGATGAATCAAATGTTTGGTATGCGGCAGTGGGTATATTATTTTTTGCCATAAAATCTTTGGCAAACGACTTACTACCTTCCAATTTAGCCCCATCTTTTGATGGACCAATAACAGGAATATCTTTTAATACGGGATCAGCTACAAAAAAATCATAAATACCATCAACTAATGGTGCTTCCGGGCCAACAATAACCATATCAATTTCATTCTCTATAACAATCGTTTTTATTCTATGAAAGTCATCAAGATCAACTGGAATATTTGTCCCAACATTTCTGGTACCTGCATTACCTGGTGCAATGTATATGTTTTTTACTCTTTGGCTTTGAGCAATTTTCCATCCAATAGCATGCTCCCTACCTCCACTACCTAGTATAAGTATATTCATTTGAGTATAATTTAGTTTTGGTTATTGTCGTTTGTTTTAAGTATAGATTGCCACAAACTTTCCGAAGTCTTTTCCCATGAAAAATCCGCTCTCCTTTTTCTTCCCTTCTCAACTAATGAATTAGCAAATGCTCTATCTGACGAAATTTTGTGCATTGCGTCTGCAATTTGTTCAATGCTGGATGGATCTACTAACAAAGCCGCATCGCCAGATATTTCTGGCATTGATGTAACATTGGAGGTTATAACTGGCACTTCTGCATTATATGCTTCAATAATAGGAATCCCGAACCCTTCAAATACTGATGTATAAACAAGAGCTATGGCTGACCCCACTACTTTACTAAGATCATCAGGCTCAAGCCTTCCCGTAAAAATAACATCAGTTTTGTATTTCATTTTCTCATAAACTGACTTTATCTCTTCCGACCAATACATTTTTACACCTACAACAACAAATTTAGCATTTGTTTTATACCTATTCTTATACTGATCAAAAGCTTTAAATATGTTTTGTAAATTCTTACGGGGATTAAGTGCTCCAACGAAAACGAAATAGTCGTTCCCACCAGTAAACTTTTCTTTTATCAATTTAAAATCTTCTTTATGGATGGGTTTAAATAATTCATTGGCTCCATTGTACACCACATCAATTTTCTTCGGATCGATACCATACTGTTTAATAATATCATTTTTTGAAAACTCAGAAACCGTTGCTATTCGTTTAGCTTTTTTTGCATATCGAGGAGTAAAATAAGTATAGTACTTCCTAACCAGCCACTGCATATGTTCAGGAAAGTGCTCAAAATTTAAATCATGAATAACTATTAAGTCAGAATATTTTGAAGCAAGTGACAAATAAGCATCAGGAGAAACAAATACATCTGGATTAATCTTCTTCAGGGCTCTTGGTAATGATATCTCAAACCAAATATAATGCAAAATTGGATGACGAGCCGGGGGTCCTATAACAACTGGTGTAACGTTATCAGCAAAAATAAACTCATCATTAGTTGGCCTGTCGAAAATAAAATAGAATTGGTGCTTGGGATGCGATAATACAATACGCTTTAAGGATTCATATGTAAACCAGCCAATACCCTCCAATTTATTTTTTAATAACAACCTTGTATTTACCGCAATTTTCAATCTTTTTCCTTAATTAATGATGTGGCAAATATCCTAAAAAAAACTCAGACCCGCTTATTAAGAAAATTAAAAAGGTAATAACATCCAACTCCTATAACAATACCAAGTATTGCTCCAACAAAAACATCGGTAGGGTAATGAACCCCAAGGTATACTCTACTATAAATTATTAAAATTGCATAAATCGACATAATCGCCCAAATCCACCTATGTTTGCCCCTTAGTAACAAAATAATAAACGAAGCAACAGCAAAGCTATTGGCTGCATGAGATGACACAAATCCATACTTTCCGCCACAAGCTTTAACAAGATTCAATAACCCTAGCAAGTCTTCCTCATAACAAGGCCGTAATCGTTGAAAAACATTTTTAAACAGGTGAACCGATGTTTGATCAGCAAGTATAACAACTAATGCAACAATCACTAAAACCAGCCATGATTTTTTTCTAAAATCAACTATTATAATATAGAGCAGAAGTAGATATAGTGGTGCCCACACTAGCTTTGAGCTTACAAATACCATTATAATATCAAATACCTGATTATTAAACCCATTAATTAATAATAAGAGTTCCCTATCAAGCATTGCAATATATTCAAGCATATGTGATTATTTTATTCGGAATAAAATATTTATCCCATACCATTAGAATACAATATTATTGAACTTGTGCGGAAGCACAACAATTTTACTATTCACCCCCATTAACTGCTTTCTTTTTTTGATCAAAATAGTATGAATTATAAGGATCGCGTCTCATCAAAATATCGATATATTGAATTGCCCTTTTATATTTGCCCTTACCCATATATTTCTCCATTTTTTTTAGGTAATACTCATCGCCATTACATAAAAACCCCGGATTATCAGCTTCCAACACAAGTAGTGCATCCTCAGTATTGGTTTCAGTACCCTTAAGAGTAAATTGTATTGGGACTTCAAAACGTGTATACTTCTCATCATTACAAGTATTCCAATGTCCTTCAATACTTGTGAAAAACGAGGATATTTCATTATCAATTCCGTAGCCAAGTGGCGTTTTAATTTTCAGCTCATAAACTTCACCTTCGCAATTTACTCTAAACGAAACCAGGGCAATTCCCACAATACAATTTCCAACAGCCATTGGCGGATAAGTTACGGTTTGAATAAACATCTTTTCAAAGGTGTAAAAGCCCCCCTTAAATCTATAGTTTAACAACTTAATCAAATTATCCTTGCGTGCTTGAGCAATGGAAACAGATTCCTGACTATATAATTGACATCCTATTGCTGAAACAATAATAAAAACAAATAATAATATTGATTTCTTCATTATATAATTACTAATTGATTAAAGTGGTAAAACTAATTCCTTTTACTAAGAACTTCTTTTATATCACACAATAATTGTTTGGTTCTTTTCAAAGTGGAAATAACATCAAGTTTATCGATGGTGTCATCTTCTTTTCTATTATTGAGATAATCATTAACTCCTTGAATTGTCATTCCTTTTACCTTAACAAGATGATAAACTATTTCAATATTATCAATATCTTTTTTTGAGTAATATCTTGTTCCTTTTTCGTTTTTCTTTGGCTTAATAAAAGCAAACTCCTTTTCCCAATACCTAATCAAGGATGTATTTACGTTGAACTTTTTAGCTACATCACCTATTTTAAAATAAATCCTTTCAGCCATGATTTAATAATTAAAGCTTAATCAAGTGATTGATTAGGAAGCTTGGATAATGTTAGTATGGTTTCAAATTCATCTGGCGATAAGTCGTTAAAGAAGTAGTAAATAGGATTTAATGTACGATTGTTTTTCCTAACCTCATAGTGCAAATGAGGAGCTGTAGATTTACCGGTATTCCCAACAGTAGCAATTATCTGACCTCGATTTACAATTTCTCCTTTTTTTACCTTTATGTCTTTAATATGAGCATAAAATGTTCGATAACCATAACCATGATCGATAGTTACAGTATTACCATATCCTCTCCGCGAATGGTTAGTTTTAACAACCGTACCCGCGCCACTCGAGTAGATAGGAGTTCCCTGAGGAGCACTAAAGTCAACTCCTGCATGGAATTTATTAATTTTATATATCGGATCGATTCGATATCCGTAATACGAGGATAACCTTTTTAGTTCTTTATTATTTACTGGCTGAATAGCCGGAATACAAGCCAACATATTTTCTTTGTTCCGTGCCATCTCGTAAACATCATCAAACGACTTCGACTGAACATAGAGCTCGCTGGCTAGTTTGTCAAGTTTCCTCGCTGTTTCAATCAATAATTCCGAATTGTTATATCCTTCAAGTTTTACATATCGGTCTACACCTCCATATCCTGCCTGCCGTTCTTCAATCGATATGGGTTCAGCTTCGAAAATAACTCTGTAAATATTATCATCTCGGTCAGCCATTTCATCAACAAGTTCTTGAAGGTTTACAAGCCTATCGTTCATTATCTGATACTGGAGTTCATATTGAGAAATTTCGCTCTTCAACATTCTTTCTTTTGGAGATTCGAAAAACGTATAAGAGACTATGATCAAGGCAATTGAAAATGCCAATGCTGTTATCAGAAATAGTAATCCACGAAATATTCTTTGCAGTGATGAAGTTTTCGATTCTTCATATGACAGTGACTTCTTGTTAAAAATGTACTTTTTCTTTGCCATAATAACCCAGCTTAAAATGCGAAATTAATTATTTAGGCTAAATTTGCAATCTTTTAATAATAAATGTTTCAACAACTGAATGTTAACTATTTGAATATGAAGTCAATTGATATACGAAAAGCTTTCCTCGATTTTTTCGCCAGCAAACAACATAAGATTGTGTCATCAGCTCCAATGGTTGTTAAAAATGACCCTACCCTTATGTTCACCAATGCGGGCATGAATCAGTTTAAGGATCTTTTCCTGGGCAATGCACCAATTATTACATCAAGAGTTGCCGATACTCAAAAATGCCTGAGGGTAAGTGGTAAACATAATGATCTTGAGGAAGTTGGTCACGATACCTACCATCATACAATGTTTGAAATGCTGGGTAATTGGTCGTTTGGTGATCCCATTGGTGGCGAGGGTGGCTATTTCAAAAACGAAGCCATAGACTGGGCATGGGAACTTTTTACAGAAGTATATAATATTGACAAAGAAAGCTTATACGTAACTGTTTTTGAGGGTGATAAAAGTGATGGGCTGTCAGAGGATAGTGAAGCACGCAATATCTGGAGAAAATATCTTCCTGAGGACAGAATATTACTTGGATCAAAAAAAGATAATTTCTGGGAAATGGGTGATACCGGACCATGTGGCCCTTGTTCTGAAATCCATATTGACATAAGACCAAAAGAAGAAAAAGCAAAAATTTCCGGACGTGAACTTGTAAATATGGATCACCCTGAAGTTATAGAAATATGGAATCTAGTATTTATAGAATTCAATCGTCTTTCGAGTGGCGAATTGCAACCTCTTGCAGCTAAACATGTTGATACTGGTATGGGATTCGAACGTTTAGCAATGGTACTTCAAGGGGTAAGGTCTAATTATGATACTGATATTTTCACTCCAATCATTAGTGAAATCTCAAAACTATCGGGAATTAAATACGGTAGCAACAATGAGTCGGATATCGCCATGAGGGTGATTGCTGACCATTTAAGGGCTGTATCTTTTGCAATTGCTGACGGACAATTACCATCTAATACCGGAGCTGGTTATGTTATTCGCAGAATATTACGACGTGCAGTTAGATATGGTTTTACTTTTCTTGACTTTGATGCACCGGCGTTATACAAGTTACTTCCTGTGCTTAACGATCAAATGGGAGAAGTATTCACTGAATTAAGAACCCAACTCGACTTTATCAGTCAGGTTATTAAGGAAGAAGAAGTTGCATTCCTGAGAACCCTTGCCCATGGGATTAAAAAATTTGACAGCTATATTGAGAGCAATAAAGAAAATAAAGAAGTTGCCGGTGATTTTGCATTTGAGCTATATGATACTTTTGGATTCCCTATAGATCTAACTCAACTTATTGCCCGCGAAAAGGGGATGACTGTTGACATGGCGGGTTATAACACCGGATTGGATGAACAAAAAGCCCGGTCCAGAAAAGATGCTTCAGTGGACACTGGTGATTGGACAGCAGTTAATGATTCGAATAAGGAATCATTATTTGTTGGATTTGATTCCCTTGAATCTGTCTCGAATATTAAAAAATTCAGAAAAGTTGCAAAAAGCAAACAAACATACTTTGAAATTATCCTTGACAAAACTCCATTTTATGCTGAATCGGGTGGTCAGGTTGGAGACACAGGAACATTAACATCAGCTAATGAAGTACTGAGAGTTATTGATACTAAAAAGGAAAACAATCAAATAGTACATATTGTTTCCACAGAACCAAAAAATCCGGAAGGTGAATTCAAAGCAAAAGTTAACGAGAACAAACGAAGACTAACTACAGCCAATCATAGTGCTACTCACCTCATGCATTCGGCACTTAGGCAAGTGCTTGGAAGTCATGTCGAACAAAAAGGATCATTGGTAAATGACGAACGACTTCGTTTTGATTTTTCACATTTTGGTGGCATGAGCGAGGATGAAATAAAGGAAGTAGAAAAGATTGTAAATAATAAAATTCGCGAAAATATTATAACCAATATTGCTCAAGATATGCCCATGGATGATGCCATTGAAATGGGAGCCACAGCTTTGTTTGGTGAAAAATATGGTGAAAAAGTCAGAGTTATAACCTTTAATCCTGGATTTTCTGTTGAGCTATGCGGAGGAACACACGTTAGGGCGACCGGCAATATTGGTTTTTTTAAGATAGTATCAGAAAGTGGAATTGCCGCCGGAGTTCGCCGAATTGAAGCTGTTACAGGAGCAAAGGCTGAAGATTATATTTACACTCAGGTTGGAACCTTAAATTCAATTAAGGGTTTATTTAAGAATCAACCAAACACTCTACTTGCAGTAAACAATATTATAGATCAACATAATAAACTACAAAAGGAAATTGAAAGCTTAAATAAAAAACAAGCTCTTCAAATTTCTGATTCTTTGCTAAAAAATGCAGAAATTATTTCCGGAATAAAATTTATTGCTACAATTGAAAAACTTGATGTTAACCAGGCAAAAACTCTTGCGCAAAAACTACGCTCGAGTGGTGATGATATCATGACAATTATTGCAACCAAAAACGATGACAAGGTAAATCTTACTATTTCGATTTCTGATGAACTTGTTGCTTCTAGAGGACTGCATGCCGGTAATATCATAAGAGCAATATCGAGTAATATCAAAGGTGGTGGTGGTGGTCAGCCATTTATGGCTACAGCCGGAGGAAAAGATGCAAATGGTATTGAAGCTGCATTTGAAGAAGCAAGGGAAATGATTAAATGAGGGTTTAATGAATGAGTGCTTGAGTTTATAGTTCATTCATTATCCGTTTAAAAAGTACAATTATATTAAAAGCAATAAAAAAAGTGCGTAAATGAAGTATTATTTTCCATTTACACACTTTTTTTTTAATGATTACACCAACTACCAGGCTACTGCAAATTCAATGTAGAAATATAAGCGTAAAACGATTCTTCCAATTCCTTGGATAATTCTTCCTGCTTATTTTGGCTTGTTAGCTGAACCAGTCGTTGCATTACAGCCATAGCTTCCTGAATCTCATTTTGATATTCCGCAGTAAATTTATCACTTAGGGATGTGTAATATTGCAAATCTTCTTCATGCCTAAGTGCGATTTGCTTTACAAGATCATTAGCTTTTTCAGTTGCTCCTGCCTTGTAATAGAAATCAGCCCAGGAAATCATAAAATAGTCGAATGGAAATTTTTCGGGTGGGAATAATTCAATTCCTCTATCAAGAACCTTTATTACGCTATCATATTTGCGCTCCATTAAAAGTGTTTGGGCAAGTCGAACATAGTTCTGTTTTGCCATGCCTGAATTACGATCACTTTCTCGATCAACAATAACACCTTCTTCATTTAGTCTTCCCCATTTAACATTATCCGCCATCAATACCTCGTAAGTACGATTTGCATTAACTCCTCCAATTTTACTCATATAATTAGTTGCAATTGTAGGTTTAAAACGATATACAACGCCTTCTAAATGGCAATATTTATCAACCCCAAGAACTTTAGCATGACTATTTGGATTTGCGAAATATACGGGACGTTCCCAATTATTTGTGGCTATTAAATCGAGTAACATCAAATCATTTCTAAACAATCCACTCTGACGTATTGGCCATTCCATTGAATCTACAATTTTAGCAGTATCTTCTATTGGCACCAGGCCGGAAGCCACAACAGCATCCTTATCAATCTTATATGTCAGTTTTTTTGATGGCAGATAATCAATCCAATCACCATTTTGCAATGGAACACGTGTAGCTTTGTTATCATCCTCAATAAAGGCAATGGCATCAATTAAACCAGCTTCTTCTACACGTTCAAATACAGGTACATACCCTCCCTTTTTCTTGTAAAAATCCTGACTTATCGTAAGAGGTAATCGCTCAGAATCATAGACTTTCCTGCCCATTTGGCTAACATACCAATCACCGGATGATAGCATATAATTTACAACTCTTACATCTGTACGATAATTCTCAACCTCCTGTACGTACCAAAGGGGGAAAGTATCATTATCTCCATTTGTAAACAGTATCGAATTAGGCTCGCATGAATCGAGATACATCTTAGCAAAATCAGCAGCTGAATATTTACCCGATCTATCGTGTGAAGCCCATCCCTGTTCGGCCATAATACCGGGAACAAGTACCAAGCAAGCAACACCTACAATGCCTGCTGCCATTACCTTATTCCCCATCTTTTTCTGAAGAGCGCTATATAATCCCAACACGCCCAAACCAATCCAAATTGCAAAGGCATAAAAAGAGCCTGCATAGGCATAATCACGCTCACGCGGTTGCAAAGGTGTTTGGTTCAAATAAACAATGATAGCTAAGCCGGTCATTATAAATATTAATGCAACAACCCATGTATCTTTTTTACTTTTACTTAACTGAAAAAAGAAACCAATTAGTCCAAGAATTAATGGCAAGAAGTAAAATTTTGTTCGTGCAGGATTTGCCATACTGGATGGTAAATTACTTTGATCACCCAACCGCATTGAATCTATAAAATTAATACCGCTTATCCAATTACCATGATTAATTTCACCCTGACTTTCAATATTGTTTTGTCGTCCCGCAAAATTCCACATGAAATATCTCATGTACATGAAATTAAACTGATAACGAAAGAAAAATTTCAGGTTTTCGCCAAAAGTTGGACGATAAAGAACTTCTTTACCTCCTTTTCCATCCGACACACTTATCGGCCTTCCTTTAACATCTCCAAAATGCTCATATAATGTAATATGTTGTGGTTTGGTGCTACTCCACATACGCGGGAAGATGGTCATGAACTTTTCGTCATAAACCGGAATAGTACCTTTCCTATCATCCTTGATAACATATTTGCCTTTTTTCTCATCCTGCATATAGACAGGATTTCCATCAGCATGATCAACAATTGGAGCATTATAATATTGACCATAGAAAATTGGCCATGTTCCATATTGCTCACGATTTAAATATGCGAGTAAACTTACAGCATCCTTCGGATCGTTTTCATTTATAGGCGTATTAGCATTTGCTCTTATTACAATCATAAAAAAGGATGAGTATCCTATCAATATAAATACAACTGCTAATATTACTGTATTTAAAACAGTTTTACCTTTTTTTGCCGTATAATATAAACCCCAAACTATTAAACCTATAATTATAAGGAAGTAGATTATTGTTCCTGAGTTAAATGGCATTCCAATTGAATTCACAAAAAATAATTCAAATTTACCCGCCAGTTCAACTATCCCGGGAATAATCAAATACATGATAACCACCAAAATAGCTAGAGATGATAATCCGGCAATTATGAATCCTTTATGCGAATATGTATATCGTTTATAATAATAAACATATACAATGGCCGGTATTGCAAGCAAGTTTAACAAGTGTACGCCTATTGACAAGCCCATTATATAAGCAATTAGTATCAACCATCGATAACCAGTACGTTGATCAGCTACTTCTTCCCATTTAAGTATTGCCCAAAAAACAACAGCAGTAAACAATGAAGACATAGCGTATACTTCTCCCTCAACCGCAGAAAACCAAAATGAATCACTAAATGTATAAGCCAATGAACCAACAATACCAGCTCCTAAAATTGCCCAGCCTTCGCCCATAGTGGGAATGCTGTTTTTAGTGCTTACCATAATCTTTTTGGCCAGCATTGTAATTGTCCAAAAAAGAAATAAAATTGTAAAACTACTCGACAATGCCGACATTATATTAATCATCAATGCTACGTTCTCCAGATTTCCAAAAGCGAAGAGTGAAAAGAAACGCCCCAATAATTGGAACAATGGTGCTCCTGGTGGATGACCAACTTGTAGTTTGTATGCTGTTGCAATGTATTCACCACAATCCCACCAACTTGCTGTAGGTTCGAGTGTTAAAAAATAAACCATAGTTGCAATCGCAAAAACAATCCACCCGGTTAATTGATTAAACTTTTTGAAATTTTCCATGCATATTGAAGTTTACTCTATTTTATTTTACTGCGAAAATATACAATTTCATCAAATACTATTTTTAAATAACACTGATTTTAACACAATTTAATAACAAATAAGTTTCAACCCTAATTTTATGTGAGCCTGGCCAAGCATATAATATTATAAAAATTAATTTTTAAGTCAATTGTTTGTGATAAATAAAAATGCTTTATCTTTGCGCCCCGAATGTCCGATGGTGTAATGGTAGCACTGCAGATTTTGATTCTGCCTGTCCAGGTTCGAGCCCTGGTCGGACAACGGTTTAGATGAAAGGGTGAGGGGACGGAAGTCCCCTCTTTTTGTAAATGATTAGTAAGAAACACATAGAAAAATTAACCAGTGATTGCTTGTTTGGAACAGACAGGTTTGTAGTTGCTATTAAGGTAAGTACTGATAACAGTATCAAAGTATTTATTGATGGCGATACACCTGTAACAATTGCTCACTGTGTTGAAGTTAGTCGCTTCATTGAAGGCAGCTTCGATCGCGATATTGAAGATTTTGAACTTAGTGTTGCTTCTGCTGGTGCTGACCAACCATTTTCGCAATTACGACAATACACTAATAACATTGGTAATACAGTTCAGGTTATTAATATTGAAGATAAGAAAATTAGAGGAATTCTAAAGAAAGCTGACGAAACTGGAATTGAATTGTTGGAGGAAATTACTAGTAAGAATAAGAAAATTAAAAAAACTACTTTCGGAGAGTTGATCTCTATTCCAATGAGTGAAATAAAAGAAACTAAAAGAATAATAACTTTTTAATAATACTGAAAAAACGAGTAACTATGGATAACATGAATCTAGTTGAAACTTTTTCGGAGTTTAAAGAATTTAAGAATATTGACCGTGAAACTATGATGCGCATACTAGAAGATGTGTTCCATAGTATGCTCACAAAAAAGTTTGGTGAGGATAGCAATTTTGATATTATTGTAAATATTGATAAGGGTGATCTGGAAATTTGGCATTATCGAGAAATTGTTAAAGATGGAGAAGTTGAAGATGAAAATTTACAAATAGCCTTTTCTGATGCAATTAAAATTGAGCCTGATTTTGAAGTTGGAGAGGAATTCTCTAAACAAATTCAATTAGCTGATTTTGGTCGTCGTGAAGTACTTTCAATTAGACAAAATTTGGTTTCTCGTATACTTGATTACGAGAAAGATAATGTTTACAAGAAGTATAAAGAAAGCGTTGGTGAAATAATTACGGGTGAAGTTTATCAGGTATGGAAAAAGGAAATACTTATTCTCGACGATGAAGGTATTGAACTAATTCTTCCTAAATCTGAGCAAATAGCATCCGATTATTTTAGAAAAGGTGATTCAATCAGAGCTGTTGTACTTAAGGTTGATATGAGGAATAATACTCCAGTTATTGTTCTTTCGCGTACATCAACATCATTCCTCGAAAGATTATTTGAGGCTGAAGTTCCTGAGGTTTATGATGGTCTGATTACCATAAAAAACATAGTGCGTGTACCTGGTGAACGTGCAAAAATTGCGGTTGAATCATATGACGACCGAATTGATCCCGTTGGTGCCTGCGTTGGAATGAAAGGTTCCAGAATACATGGTATTGTGCGTGAACTAAAAAATGAGAATATTGATGTTATTAACTATACAAATAACACATCGTTATATATTCAAAGAGCTTTATCTCCAGCTAAAATAACATCCATAAAAGTAGATGATGAAACTAATAGAGCCGAAGTATTTATGAAGCCCGATCAGGTTTCGCTTGCAATTGGTAAAGGTGGTTTTAATATCAAGCTTGCTGGTAAGTTAACAGGCTACGAAATTGATGTGTACAGAGATAGTGATTCAGAGGCGGAAGATGTTGACTTGATTGAATTTATCGATGAAATAGACCAGTGGATAATTGATGAACTTAAGAATATTGGATGCGACACAGCAAAAAGTGTTTTGGAGTTAGACAAAAAAGAATTAGTTACAAGAACTGATCTTGAAGAAGAAACAATAGATGAAGTATTACGTATTCTCAGATTAGAGTTTGAATAAAAATAGTATTTTTACGCAGATCGTGAAGATTTACGTTTGAGTAAACGAAAATAATTGTATGACAGGAAGTGATAAGGTGGTAAGGTTAAGTAAAGCTGCAAGAGAATTCAATATCAGCTTGGATTCTATAGTGAGTTTTCTTACACAAAAAGGTTATGACATTGAGCGAAAGCCTAATACAAAATTAGGCCCAGAAATGTATGAACTTCTTACCAAAGAATTTCAGGATGAAAAGCATGTGAAGGAAGTTGCGCAACAAAAAGGTTTAGAATATGTTGGCAAAGAATCCATTGGCATTGACCATACTCATGAAAAAGTAACTAAGTCAACAATTGAATTGCCTGCAGAAAAAGAACTGATGATTAAAAACATTGGAGTATCTTTTGCTGATGGTAGAAGTGTTGAAAAGCAAACACCTCCAAAACTAGAAGAAACTAAAATTGTTGAAAAAAAACCTGAACCAATTATTGCCGAAACTATTGTTGAAGAAAAAGTTGAAGTTCCTAAGGTAATTGAGGAAAAAGTTAAAAAAGAAGAAGTGCCTCCAGCAGTTATTGAAAGTGCTGTTGAACCTGAAATTAAAAAAATTGAAGAGGAAATACCTCAAGAAGTAGTTACTCCTAAAAAAGAGGAGCCTATTGTTCATCAAATAGCAGATACTGTTAAAACTGAAACACCTGAAATAATAAATGAGCCTGTTGTTGAAGATACAAAAGAAATAATTACAACAGAAGATACTATTGTTGAAAGTGAAAAACATGATATTAAAGTCTTAGGCAAAATTGATCTTGATACACTTAATCAAAAAACAAGACCAAAAAAGAAATCTAAAGCTGAGAAAAGAAAAGAGCAGGAAGCAAAATCAGAAATATCAAAAAAACCTCAGCCAAAAATAGCTGAAGAAAAATCAGTACCTAAGGATAAAAAAAGCACCCCTCCTATTGATGCGGCTGAAATTAAAAAAGATAAAGCACCCGAAGTAAAATCAATCGATCCAATCATTGATAAAACTACCGAAAAGGTAGTTGAAATAACTAAGGAAGTTGAACCTGAGAAAGTAGAAGATAATTTTATTAAAACACAGTTTACTAAGCTTACAGGTCCGGTAATTCTTGATAAGATAGAGCTTCCAACTGAAAGTAAGCGTAGTAAAAAGAAAAAACCTGTTGCCTCTTCTACCGACAATAAAGTAGGGCAGAACAAAAAGAAGAGAAAAAGAATTAAACCAAAACCTCAGACAACTGAGGGCACTAATAAATTTCCTAAAACTGACAGAAGTCCTGTCGGAACAGGGGGTACAAATAAAGCCGGTGCAGGTAGGAGACCCATTGCAAATAAAAGAGTTGTAAAAGCAGAACCTACAGAAGAAGAAATACAACAAAAAATTAAAGATACACTTGCACGGTTAGCCCCTGCAGGTAAATCAAAAGCGGCAAAACACCGTCGAAGAAAACGTGATTCTGTATCTCTTACAATGCAGGAAGAAGCTCAAAAACAGGAAGATGAAAACAAAATCATCAAAGTTACCGAGTTTGTAACTGCTAATGAGCTCGCAACCATGATGGACGTTAGCGTTACTGATATCATAACCTCATGCATGCAGCTTGGATTATTTGTTTCAATTAATCAAAGATTAGATGCAGAGACAATCGTACTTGTTGCGGAAGAATTCGGTCATCAAACTTCATTTGTAAGTGTTGATGAAGACAAGAGTCTGGAGGTAATAGATGAAGAGGATGATCTGGCGAACATGATCGATCGTGCACCTATTGTTACTGTTATGGGACACGTTGACCATGGTAAAACAAAACTTCTCGATTATATTAGAAAAGAAAATGTTGTTAGTGGTGAAGCTGGAGGAATAACACAGCATATTGGTGCCTACGAAGTTAAAACTGAAACTGGTAAAAGAATTACTTTCCTTGATACACCTGGTCACGAGGCATTTACCGCAATGCGTGCAAGGGGAGCAAAAGTAACCGATGTTGCAATTATTGTTATTGCTGCTGATGATAGTGTTATGCCCCAAACAAAAGAGGCAATTAACCACGCACAAGCAGCAGGAGTACCAATCGTTTTTGCCATTAATAAAATGGATAAAGAAGGTGCAAACTCTGAAAAAGTAAAAGAACAACTTGCTAATATGAATATTCTTGTAGAGGATTGGGGAGGCAAATTCCAATCACAGGAAATTTCAGCAATAACAGGTATGGGTATTCCCGAATTACTTGAGAAAGTACTCCTTGAATCAGAAATGCTTGAATTAAAAGCTAATCCTGAGAAATCCGCTAAAGGAACTGTTATTGAAGCTTCACTTGATAAAGGACGTGGATATGTTACTACTGTTCTTGTTCAGGATGGGACTCTAAATAAAGGTGACATTATTTTGGCTGGTCCTGTATCAGGCAAAGTAAAGGCAATGTTTAACGAGAGTAATGAATCTATTAATAGTGTTGGTCCATCAGGTCCTGTACTTATACTTGGATTAAATGCAGCACCTCAAGCTGGTGATGTTTTTAATGGTATGAAAGATGAAAAAGAAGCTAAAATACTGGCTTCCAAACGTCAACAGTTAATACGCGAGCAAGGTTTGAGAACTCAAAAACACGTTACTCTTGATGAAATTGGTCGTAGAATTGCAATTGGAGACTTTAAAGAAATCAATATTATTGTTAAAGGCGATGTGGATGGTTCAATTGAAGCACTTACCGATTCATTGATTAAACTATCAACTGCCGAAGTACAGGTTAATGTTATCCACAAAGCTGTTGGTGCCATTTCAGAATCAGATGTTATGTTAGCATCGGCCTCCGATGCTATTATTGTTGGATTCCAGGTTCGTCCTTCTGTTCAAGCCCGTAAACGTGCTGAAAAAGAAGAGATTGACATTCGTTTATATTCAATTATCTATCAAGCTACTGAAGAACTTGAGACTGCTATTAAAGGCATGCTTACTCCTAAAACCAAGGAGAAGATTGTATGCAATATTGAAGTTCGCGAAACCTTTAGGATTACTAAAGTTGGAACTATTGCAGGTTGTTATGTTCTTGATGGTAAAGTAAATCGTAATACTAAGGTCAGAGTTATCCGTGATGGTATTGTAGTGTATACAGGTCTACTTGGATCTCTCAAACGCTTTAAAGATGATGTTAAAGAAGTATTAACAGGTTACGAATGCGGGTTGAATATCGAAAATTTCAATGATATCAAAGTAGGTGATATAGTTGAAGGATATGATATAGTTGAAGTTAGCAGATAGGTTGTAAGGAAAGGGGTGAAATGTCTCTCTACAACTTTTGTTACTCCCAAGAATAAAGCGTTTGATTATCAGCTTACACAATATTCCCTAAATAATTTTCATATGAATTAATGTGTTTTGGTCATATCTTCTGGTATTGCTATGATATAATTAGCCCGATTATGAAATTCTTCTTTAAGATCATCCATATCATTCTGCTCCACAGAGGCTATTGTAACTATTTTTAAACCCGGCTTATATTTGTTTAGATACCACAGGATACTTTCAAAATTATCGGAATGATATGATCCATTATAATGAATAAACAAACTACCTGATTCGGCATATCCAGCAATGTTATAAGCCATTGTAGCATCCTTTACAGCCTGAGCCATTGGGAGTGTTTTTGTAACGTGACCTCCCATATCTTCCATTCCGTCAAGCATACTTAGGTAACAATTTAAAGTTGAATCGTACTCAATTGGCAATGGTGCTATATATAATTTGGCTTGGGCTGATAGTGCGTCAAGTCCTTCAAGTCCTTGTTTGTATACCAATGAGGCATATCTACGTGGAATGTTGGTTGCTATAAATGATAAGCCACTATCTTTCGCAAATTCAACAAGAGGGGAATAATCGGTTTTATAATTTGGCCATAATCTTGCCTCCTTTTTATAACTTTTGGCACTAATTATACCGGTTAAGTATTCATTTAAAATTAACTGATTATCTGCCTCAAACATTTCAGCTCCAAGTACAATTTCACCATTTTTTTCTGTATAAAGATCAACAGTTAGTTCATATTGAAGCCAATGACAGATTGGATTATTATGTAATTCGCCAAAGAAAACAACATCAGCATCCATTGCATCTTTCAACAGTTTTGCATATGTAGCTTTTTTGCCCTCGGCATTAAAGATTCGGTAGGCTGGTTTATCATTCTTGAATCCGGTTATTATAATAAACAGGAATATAATTGTTACGAATTTTTTCATCTATTCAAAATTAAAACTAACTATTAAATAACTTGTGAACTTTACGATATTATTTTGTTTTTTTAAGCTTTTCTTCATGGAACATCATTGGTAAGAGGCTTTCAATTCCATTAACAATCCTTGTTACTCCGCTTTCGCCTTTCATTATTATCCTAATCTTTTTATTCTGACGTTTTTCTGTTTCGGCAATCACCTGTCTGCACGATCCACATGGGGTTATGGGTTCATCACTTACAAAATGATCGGCTTTACCTGAAATTGCTAACGAAACAATAACTGCATCAGGATTTTCAGATTGAGCATGAAATATTGCAACTCTCTCAGCACACATTCCGGAAGGATAGGCAGTATTTTCCTGATTACTTCCCCTAACAATTTCACCATTTTCAAACATAAGGGCTGCGCCTACATGAAAATCAGAATATGGAGCATACGAACCTCCCAGTGCATTTGTAGCTTCAGCTACTAATTGTGAATCTTTAGTGGATAGATTTTCACCATCTTCGTATTCTTCGTAATTGATGATAATTTTCTTCTGCTTCATAATGATATTTGACAGCTAAATTAATTATTATAGCCACAGCTCACAGATTAAAATGAAAATTCGAATAATTTTCTTCGATTCTGCAACTATTATTACTCAATTTTTTGAACCCAGACAAAGCCTCCTGATACTTTTGCAAGAAATTTAGCTTATTGAGAAAAAGCTATCGGAATACTTTTGCAGGCATATTATCATCCTTTTTTCGTCCGAATAATAATAAAGAATAGAAGAATGAGAACAGAGTAACTCCTGCCTGGGTTTCAAGAGTATCATCCGAAAACATAGAGATAAACATAATTAGGAAAAATATTCGGAAATAATAATCCTTAAAACCTGATAATACTATTGCAGGATAGAATATTCCGATAACGAAAACAATAAACCCTAGTATTCCTAAAACAACAAAAATACCAAGGAACTGGTTATGAGCATGGTATCTATATCTTGATTCAAGGGCTGAATTCATATCGTTAAATTGTTCATTAAATGCAACCTCCAGATCACCAGTACCCACTCCATAAAGGAAGTCTTGTTTAATAATATTAATAGATGCTTTTATATATTCTATCCTCTGCATCATCGAACTTCCACTAGGGTTACCAGTTAACTGAAATACTTCATATCCCTTTATCATCTTTAATATCCTCGTTCGTAAACCGGGTGAATGAACATAATTATAATTAGCCAAACCCTGTTCAATCATAAGTATATCCTCATCTGTCAGTGCTTTAACTCCTTCGGCGTCTTTTCGAAGATCTTTTGATGTTAAATATCTGATTAAAGTTGTTTTAATAACCTTACTCTCAGGTGTACTACCATCGAATTTAACGGAACTCCGCTTATTCCATTCGCTTTTTAATTCTTTGTAACACACATAAAGACCAACATTTTTACCATCTTCTATTTCCGAATTAGTAGTATCATGTCGATATGGATTACCCTCAGCTGTGTATTTATCCAATTCACTGAACTCAATTTCAGGCGCTGTTGTTGCATCAATTATAATATTGCTAACATGCCAAAAGAAAAATAATGGCAGGATTATTACCAATATCATTAAAATTGATCGTTGCCAAACATGCATTGTATTAAATAAGAGCATCAACAAATATCCAACACCCACAATAATTACTATAACAATACTGGTTACAGATTCAATTAAAAATAAAAATGTTAAAAACCATAATGCCATTGATGCAAAACTTATGGTTTGCCATAGGCGAAATTTTGTTTCATGAAATATAAAATATATCATTATAAAAAATGCAAAGCTTACATTTAGGCTAAGTCGTATTGGGGAAATGAGTGGAGATATTGCTCTTATATCAACATATTGATTTGTGAGATAAATGAAGGCACTAATTAATGTACTTACCAAAACTGCTAATGAATACACAACAAGTAATAACGTAAATTTTTTGGAATTAATTTTTTCCATTGTAACTATTATTACGGGTAATAATATCAATGGAATCTTAACTCTTAAATCTTTAACAGCATAACCAAAATCAGAAGTATACAGCAGTCCAACTATATGGGCAATATAAATCAAACTAAAAACCATTGCTGGCTTATTCTTGAAAAACAACACAAACTTATCTATCAGGTTATTATAAGCGAGCGAAATTATATATCCCATAAGATGGATTGATCCAGTAAAAAAACCTCCAAGTTTAAAAAACCTATAACTAACACTAAAGGAAAAACCTGACCACAGCCAAAGACCAAGTAGCATAAACTCAGTTATGCTCATTGTAAACTTAGATAAAGGGATACTTGCAGCTAATAACATAAGTGTTATAGTATATGCTCCCGAGTGTATATTTGTACCTGAATTTACCATTTGAAATGGGGTGCTATTTTTTCAACTCTACTTTTTATTTGTCCCATCAAGAATGGATAAATAAAGTTGCTGGTCGTTAATAATTTTTATTGCTTCTAATATCTCAGGATCACCAACAAGCGAAGATTCTATTTTTCCTTTTTGATAATAATATCTGGTAACAATCTCAACTTTAAGCATTTCTTCTATTTCCGATCTGTTTTTATCGATATCCTTTTTCTTCTCTTTTCTAATATCTTCATCAAGTTTAGCAAGAACATCTTCTAGAGCATCTTTATAATCCTCACGATCAGCACTTTTTTTAAGATTATCAAGAAGAACTTCTGTTTCGGTTTTGTAATCAAAGCCATTATTTTCAACATAAGTTTTAAAATCATTAAAAACGGAATCCGAAATTACAAACTCCTTTGGTGATGCTATGGAATCATTTTTTAAAACAAACTCATTGGTAAACTTGAAAAGGTAATTTTGAGCATATAAATCGCCACTTATCTGACTAAATCTTCGTCCGTCAATATTTATATCAGGCTCAATCCCTCCTTTATCCAAAACTATTCTGCCTCCTGCCGTTTTAAACGCAACTAACATTGAGTCGGGAATATTACTAAGACTATCAGATTTTTTTTCATGAAAATAATCAATTGCCTGAATACATCTACCACTGGGGATATAATACTTTGCAACGGTTAATTTCATTTTTGAATTATAAGGTAATTCCAGTATATTTTGTACCAAACCCTTTCCAAATGTTTTTTCGCCGACCACAACTCCCCTATCAAGATCCTGGATTGCGCCAGCAACTATTTCGGAAGCCGAGGCACTATTATTATTTACCAGAACTACCAACGGTATTTTGGTATCAATCCCTGTATTTCTTGTGCGGTGAACAGATGTATTACTGCTTACCTTTCCCTTGGTTGTAACTATTAACTTGTTTTTTGGAACGAAAATATTTACAATATCAACAGCCTCATTCAATAGGCCTCCACCATTTCCTCTAAGATCCAGTATAACACCCTTTAACTCATTTTCAGAAGCTAAACTATTGAAGGCATTCTTCACCTCATTTGCTGATTGCGGATTAAATTGCAATAGGTTTATATATCCCACATCATTACTAACCATTCCAAAATAAGGGATATTTGGAATTTTTATTTTCTCTCTTACAACCTCAAAATCCTGAAGTGTTGAATCACCCCATCGCTTTATTGATAGAATAATAGAAGTTCCGGGAGTTCCTTTAAGCTTATCACTAACATCGGAGCTTGATTTCTTCTCTGCCGATTCGCCATTAATTTTATAAATAACATCTCCGGCCTTTAATCCTACCATTTGGGCAGGAAAACCTTCGTAAGGCTCGGAAATTACAACATAGTCTCCTTGCTTTTGAATTAAAGCTCCAATTCCGCCATATTCACCCTTGGTCATTAGCTCAAAATCCTCACGTCTTGATTCGGGAACATATACCGTATATGGATCTAATTTTTCAAGCAATGCATCAATGGCAGTAGTATTTAGTTCACCAGGGTTTATATCGTCGGCATAGTTTAAGTTTAACTGTCGCAGTATATCAGCATAAATTTCAAGATTTTTTGATAATTCAAAATTATTTTGATCTTGAGAATAGATATTAATGAAGCTGAATGTTGCAATCATTATAAATAAGAACTTAATAAATATTTTTTTTGTCATACTTTTTAGTTTTAGGGAACCGGATCGTAACCACTGCCTCCCCATGGGTTGCATGATGAGATCCGCTTGATTGATAGTTTTCCGCCTTTAAATGGGCCATGTTTTTTAATAGCATCAACGCTGTAATGTGAACATGTTGGTGTATATCTACATGAACGTCCAATAAAAGGAGATAGTGTATATTGGTATATTCGAATTAAAAAAATGAAGAAACCACCTAATAATCTACGCATCCTTATCAATTAAGCGGTGCAAAATTAGAATTAATTTCCGTTCCATCTCTGAATATGGAACAATAGTTTTACCAACATAAACCATGCCTAACAACAATTGCTCATTGGGTCTATCCATATATTCATCCCACATCATATGCTTATTTAACCGATAGGATTCGCGTATTAATCTTTTTATCTTATTTCGTTTAACAGCTGACTTAAAAGTTTTCTTAGATACTGATATAATAATCTGAACAGGAGGTTCTTCAGTTTTTTCAACAATTAAGTAAGATACTCGGAAAGGATGTATAAAAAAAGAAGACCCCTCGGAAAACAACTTTCCAATTAGTATCTTGCTATGCAGTCGCTCTGACTTTTTAAATGTATACCTCAAAATATCCTTATACTATTTGCTAATGAAATGAATAACTAAATGTTGTTGTTATGCCATAATCGGTTAATGATGCATGGGTAGAAACCGGTTTATTATCATAATTATAGTAAAAATTCACACCTATCTGAAAGTTATTAATAACTTCAACTTTCGCATCTAAATAATAATTAACCCTCCATCTACCTGTAGTTGTAAAATTTGGATAAGAATTGACGACTGTAGTTATGTTTATCTCAGGATCAGTATATTTAAAAAAATGATAGTTTAACCCGATCAATCCCTCCAAATTGTCAGACGAATTGTCCTCACCGTGTGCCCATTCTCTATTACCACTAGTACCAATAGACACATACATACGATTATGATAGTTTTGCACTAAATAATTTATGATCGAGGCACCTGCTAATATTCTCAAGTCATAACCCAACTCGCTATTCGAACTCCCTTCAACATTAAATCCGATATACCACTTCCTCTTCAATAAATGCTGAATATTTAGTGACAAATCGGTTTTATTGGAGGTTAACGTATCCGATTGAATTGTAGTATTATCACTCCAGGTGATTTCAGAAAAATTCTTCCTATTCCTGTAGTTTAATTTCCCTGATGATGTTAAACTAGCAATGTTACTACCCTTATTGAAATTAAACCCAAGACTAAAAACCCCACTCGTTCTTAGCCAGAAATTCTTTTTTATTGGGTACATTTCAACTATATTATCAACATCCAATAATTCAAATCCATTCAGTAGTGTAATCTTTACTTTTCTACTCACATTTGAGGTATCAAATTTTCCATAATACTGTATTCCATGCCTCATTACAATCTGAAAATATTTTTTTGAGCTAAAAGTATTTACCTTATCGAGTTGAAATTTAATGGTTCCCATTCCATCCATTTTAAAAGAAACTATACCGTTATCAAGTTTTTTAATCTCACCAAGCAACACATTACCATTAACATGAATAATAGTATCGGTTTTTTGAGCAAATGTAGACATCCAAACTAAACACAAGAAAAGCGAAAAACCAACTTTGAAATATCTATCAACCATAATAACTCATCTATAAACAAAGATAAAAAGAATACCGCAAACGTTATAGTTAATAGGTATCGTTTTTAGAAGCCACAAAAATAAAGTTATAAACTTGTATACCAACAATTATTAAGCAGATTAGTAATAATAATATTACTTTAGATGCCTCTAAAAAGCACTCCATGAATAAGAAACCTCGATTAAGTTTTTGGCAAATCTGGAACATGAGTTTTGGATTCCTTGGTATCCAATTTGGATTCGCATTACAAAACGCTAATGCTTCCAGCATATTATTAACCTTTGGAGCCGATGTGCACCACTTAAGTTGGTTTTGGCTTGTTGCACCGATAACCGGAATGATTGTCCAACCAATTGTTGGTTACTTTAGTGACAAAACCTGGAATAGGCTAGGAAGGCGACGCCCCTATTTTTTGGCAGGTGCAATATTAACAAGTACGGCGCTTATACTAATGCCCAACGCACCTCATCTTGCAACCATGATTGCCCCAATGTTTATTGGTGGTGGAATGCTAATGATTATGGATGCATCCATTAACATTAGTATGGAACCTTTTAGAGCATTAGTTGCCGACAAACTACCTGATGAGCAGCATGCTCTTGGTTTTTCTATGCAAACCTTACTTATTGGTATTGGAGCAGTTATTGGCTCATGGCTACCCTATATGTTGGGTAATTGGTTCGGAGTTTCGAAAGAAGCTACTAGCGGACTTGTACCGGATAACGTTACCTATTCATTTTATTTTGGAGCCTTTGTACTCATAACATCAATAATATGGACCATTGTTTCAACTAAAGAATATCCTCCAGAGTTTTACGATGAAGAAACAGAAGAAGAAGAATTAAAAAACGAGAAGTTCAGGATACCGCCAAAAATGTGGCAATTACTATTGGTTCAGTTTTTCTCATGGTTTGCACTTTTCTCAATGTGGGTTTATACAACGCCTACAGTTGCTGAACATTTTTTCGGCACAACCGACCCAAATTCTACTGACTTTAAAGAAGCAGCTAACTGGGTAGGAATACTTTTTGGTGTTTATAACGGCGTGTCAGCAATTATCGCATTATCCTTGCCTAAAATTGCCGCAAAAATTGGTCGTAAATACACCCATATGATAGCATTAACACTTGGAGGACTTTCATTTCTTTCATTTGCAATAATTCCAAATTACCAACTCTTAGTAATACCTATGATTGGAATTGGTATAGCATGGGGAAGTATACTTGCGATGCCATATGCAATGCTCGCAAATTCAATCCCGGCAAAAAAAATGGGCATGTTCATGGGACTTTTCAACATGTCGATTACTATACCTCAAATTATTAATGGTGTTTTCGGCGGATTAATACTAAAATATGTATTTGGAGGAGATTCAATCCTGTCAATTTATATGGCCGGAGTACTCATGATATTAGGTGCTGTTAGCACTCTGTTTATTAAAGACGAATTATAAATCACAATACCATAATGACAAAAAATGCTTTTGATGCCGTTGTATTTGATCTCGATGGCGTTATAACTAAAACTGCAACTACTCACAGTAGAGCATGGAAAAAAATGTTCGACAACTATCTTCAGGATCGAAGCTCTAAAAACAATGAAGATTTTATTGAATTCACTTCCGATGATTATCTAACTTTTGTTGATGGCAAACCCAGATATGAAGGTGTAAAATCATTTTTAGATTCAAGAAATATTAGCTTACCATTTGGCAGTCCAGAAGATAGCACAGAGTTAACCACTGTATGTGGGCTAGGCAACAGAAAAAACGAAGCTTTTAATGAAGTACTAATAAATGAAGGTGTTGAAGTATATCCTTCAACAGTAAAATTATTGGAACAACTTAAAAAGGACAATATCCGGATCGGAGTTGCCTCTTCAAGTAAAAATGCAAAATCAGTATTGGAAGCTGCTGGTTTAATGCATTTTATCGAAACAAGAGTTGATGGAGTTGTTAGTGCTGAGATTGGTCTTAACGGAAAGCCAGCACCTGATATATTCTTAACTGCAGCCAGTAATCTTGGTGTAGATCCAAACCTGACTATTGTTGTGGAAGATGCAGTTTCGGGAGTACAAGCCGGGAAAAACGGAAATTTTGGATTAGTACTTGGCCTTGCCCGAGAAGAAAACAATGAAGCACTTAAAGCAGCTGGTGCTGATATTGTTGTTAATGATTTAGAAGAAATAACATTAGATGAAATTAATGATTGGTTTAAAACTGGCATTGATGATGACAACTGGAAGCTAACTTATAACGACTACGATCCTAAAAAGGAAAAATCGAGAGAAGCACTACTTACCGTAGGAAATGGATATACAGGAACCCGGGGAGCCATGGAGGAAACTTCTTCATGTGATACAAACAACCCCGGAACCTATATCGCCGGATTATATAATCGTTTGATTACAAAAGTAGCTGGTAAAGATATTGAGAACGAAGATTTTGTTTCTGCCCCAAATTGGCTTTCCATAAGTTTTAAAATTAATGATGAACCTTGGTTCGATCCAAATAATACAACTATTGATCAGGTTACCAGAAGCTTGGATTTTAGAACTGGATTATTAACCCGGAGTATGGTTATTCGTGATTCTGAAAATAATAGGACAAAAATTGAATCTCAACGAATTGCCAGTATGGCAAATCCTCATCAGGCAGCAATAAAATATTGCATTACGCCGCTAAACTATTCTGGGAGTTTGAGTATTTCGAGTAAACTTGACGGCACAATTAAAAACGAAGGTGTTAATAGGTATAAGGCACTTAATTCACAACATCTGGAAGCAGTTGATCAGGGAGGTGAATATAATATTTCATGGTTAAAAGTTAGAACAACACAATCTAGGATTGAAATTTTTGAAGCAGCTAAATTGATTCTTAACAATAAAAATAATGGATCAAAAAACAACTTTGGTGTTACAACCGATGAAGGAATCGCATACACATACATCGATCAGCAAGTAGTAGAAGGGAAAACAATTACCATTGAAAAACTTGTAACCATTTATGATAGCAACAATATTGAAGGTGATATCGAAAAAAAGTCTTTTGATGAACTTGAAAGAATGTTGTCATTTGATCAAATATTTGAAGAAAGTAAAGTAGCATGGGATACCATCTGGAAAAAAGCTGATATAAAATTAACTGGAGACAGAATTGCTCAGAAAATGTTGCGTTTGCACATTTATCATTTGATGGTTAGCGCATCACCTCACAATAAAACAATTGATGCAGGTATTACTGCCCGTGGCTTACATGGCGAAGCCTATCGTGGGCATATATTTTGGGATGAATTATTCATACTTCCATTTTACGATATTCATTTCCCGGCAACGGCTAAATCGATGCTAATGTATCGTTATCGGCGACTTAATAAAGCTCGTGAGTATGCAAAAGAATATGGCTATAGAGGTGCTATGTTTCCATGGCAAAGCGGTAGCGATGGAAGGGAAGAAACTCAAATTCTACACCTAAACCCGGTAAGTGGTAATTGGGGCGACGACTATAGTTCACTCCAACGACACGTTTCACTCGCAATAGCATATAATATTTGGCAATACTTCCATATAACCAATGATATTGAGTTTATGGATTCATATGGTGCTGAAATGTATTTAGAGATTTGTCGCTTTTGGGAAAGCAAAGCTGAATACAATAAAACCACCGGGAGATACAGTATTGATAAAGTAATGGGTCCCGATGAGTTCCACGAAAGTTATCCAAATGCAACAGAAGGTGGCATCCGCGACAATGCATATACCAATATAATGACAGCCTGGATGTTTAGTAAAGCTCCTGTTTTACTTGATAGTTTGAGTGAATCTTCGAAAGAAAAATTAGCAGTAAAAATTAATTTCGAAGATAATGAGCTTATTAATTGGCTTGATATTCAATCGAAACTTAACTTAGTAATAAATGAAGAAGGAATAATCTCACAATATGATGGATACTTTGAACTAAAGGAGCTTGATTGGGATTACTATAGAAATAGTTATCCTGATATACATAGATTGGATAGAATACTCAAATCTGAAGGCAAGTCGGCTGATGACTATAAAGTAGCAAAACAGGCTGATACATTGATGACATATTATAATCTCGAAGACAAAGAAATTAACGAAATTATTTCCAATTTAAATTATAAACTTCCTGATGGTTATTTAGAGAAGAATCTCAATTACTACCTACAAAGAACTTCGCACGGATCAACTTTAAGCAGGGTTGTTCATTCACAACTTGCAAATATTGTTAACGACAGGCAACTTAGCTGGGATCTTTACATTGATTCATTAACTTCTGATTATAATGATATCCAAGGCGGTACAACAGCAGAAGGAATTCACGCAGGAGTAATGGCCGAAACAGTGATGATAGCAATCTCAAATTTTGGTGGAATTGACCTAAGAGGTGAAATTTTGAAAGTTGAACCAGATTTGCCCGATCATTGGAAAGAGTTGAAATTTACTCTCACCTTTAAAGGAATTAATTTCAGTTTCGAAATAAATAATACTTGTGTAAAAGTGATTACTGATAAAGATGCTGATTTATTCATATTTGGCAAGAAACATATAATTGAAAAAAATAAAATATTTACTTTTGAACTTGATAGTTAGTTACTGTTACAAATCTAGCGATAAATAGTCCTAACGAGTGTAGCGAAGAAACTCAACTACTAATTTAAGTATTTAAATCTTTCACTCTTCAAGCAACGCTCAATATGACGAAATAATAAACTGATAACAACAAATGACCAATTATCCAATTATCTAACCATCCAATAAACAATATATCATCATGCTCGAAGACGTATTATTAATAGCACAAAAACACCGCGATGCGGCTGACATAATTACAAATGAAATTTTAAAGCAAAAAAAGGACAAACTTACTGTTGCCATTTCTGGAGAATCAGGTTCTGGTAAATCAGAATTAACGCATGTGATTGCGAAAAATCTGCGCAAGCATGGAATATTTGCTAAGCCAATCCATATCGACAATTTTTACAACACCCTACCCCTTGAACGTGCTCGATGGCGCGAAACAAATGGAGTTGAAAATGTAGTTGGATTAGGTGAATATCAATGGGATAAAATTTATAGGGTAATTGATGATTTTAAAAATAACAGGAAATCATCGATGCCATGTGTTGATTTGGTAACTGAACAAATTGATGAACTTACAACTGATTTTAATGGTATTGATATGCTGATAATTGATGGGCTTTATGCTATAAATACCGATGGAGTTGACATAAAAGTATTTATTGAATTAACATACCACGAAACAAAAAAAGCTCAGTCCGATAGAGGCAAAGAGCCCAACAATCCATTAAGGTGGAGAGTATTAGAGCAGGAACACAAAACAGTTCAATCGATTAAAGACAAAGCAACCATCAAGATTGATAAAGATTATAAGGTTATTCTTTAGTTCCCTGGACTACTGTATTTCATGTAACAACTTTAATTTATTGTACAATTAGGCTATTACCCTTCATCAGCGCGATCACAAAACTTCTGCCAAATTGACTGTAATATATACTTGGCCTGCCTTTTGATATTGCAGTTTTGCAAATTGAATTTGAAAGCAATAAAACTATTAAAAAATGAGTGAAGAAAATATAGAAGACGTAACTTTCGAAAATAACGATGATAAAGCTTTAAAAGAAGAGGGAGATGAAACAATATCCAACGAAAAACCTCAGAAAAAAAGCAGGAAACTAAAGCTTGAAAAAAAACTTGAAGAGGCAAACGAGAAATACAACGAAATAAATGACAAGTATTTGCGTCTGTATTCAGAATTTGATAATTACCGAAAAAGAACAAATAAAGAACGCCTCGATCTACTTAAAAGTGCATCGCAAGAAGTTATTATTGACATGCTACCAGTGCTTGACGATTTCGATCGTGCATTAAAGGCCATGGATGACCAGGGAGTTGATGCTGAAACAAAAATGGGTCTTGAGTTAATTTACAATAAGTTCAATAGTGTTCTTACACAAAAGGGTTTAGAACCAATGAATTCTATTGGCAAAGATTTTGATACTGATTACCATGAGGCAATTACGAATATCCCTGCACCCTCTGATGACTTGGTAGGTAAAGTAGTTGATGTTATTGAAAGAGGATATTTATTGAATGGCAAAATAATACGATTTGCCAAGGTTGTAGTTGGTAGCTAGCCATTAGAACACGAAATTGAAATATTGAAAAATAGTTATGAGTAAAAAAGATTATTACGATGTATTGGGGGTTGGGAAGAGCGCCTCTGTTGAGGATATAAAGAAGGCATATCGTAAGATGGCAATCAAGTATCATCCGGATAAAAACCCGGATAATGCGGAAGCCGAAGAAATGTTTAAGGAAGCTGCCGAAGCATATGAAGTTCTAAGCAACCAGGATAAGAGATCGCGTTACGATCAATTCGGGCATGATGGAATGCGAAGTGGTGGAATGGGCGGCAGTCATATGTCGATGGATGATATATTTAGCCATTTCGGTGATATTTTCGGTGGAGCATTTGGCGGTGGTGGCTTCGGTGGTCAATCAAGCAGAAGGCGCGTAAATCGAGGTTCTAATCTCAGAGTTAAAGTCAAACTTACATTGGCCGATGTAGCTCATGGAGTTGAAAAGAAAATCAAGCTTAATAAATATATTGGATGTGATTCTTGCCATGGTTCAGGTTCCGAAAGAGGTAGTTCTGCTTCAACTTGCCCTACTTGTCATGGTCAGGGACAAGTATCACGAATTACAAATACCTTTCTTGGTCAAATGCAAACTGCTTCTACTTGTCCGCAATGTGGCGGCAGTGGTGAACAAATAACCAATAAGTGTAACGAATGCCACGGAAATGGTATTGTTAAAGGTGAAGAGGTTGTTAGCATAAATATACCAGCCGGTGTTGCCGATGGTATGCAATTATCAGTTGGTGGCAAGGGAAATGCCGGAGCACGTGGTGGAGTTCCGGGAGATTTGATCGTACTAATTGAGGAAAAAGAGGATCCAAATTTAGTGCGTGATGGCAATAACCTACTTTACGATTTATATGTAAACTTTGCGGATGCCGCTCTTGGTACAACCAGCGAAATTCCAACAATTGACAGTAAAGCCAGAATTAAAATAGACCCCGGAACTCAGGGAGGTAAAGTATTGCGATTAAAAGGAAAAGGGATACCCGATGTAAATGGTTATGGAAGGGGCGACTTATTGGTAAATGTTAACATCTGGACACCACGCGATCTTTCAAAAGAAGAAACAGCTATGATGGAGACATTGAGAGATTCCAAAAATTTCAAACCAAATCCTACTGCGAAAGACAAAAGTTATTTTGATCGAATGAGGGAATTCTTCTCTTGATTATCAAGAGTTTTGCTCTTTCGGATTTGTAATCCGAAAGTAATGAGCCTTGGATTTCCAATCCAACTTAATTGACGAAAGTTTTAACATTTTTTTTAAATTACTATATTTTTGAAGATGTTACATTTGCACCATTAAATCTTACAACTAATTCCAAACTATGGATAATAATATTGCTCTCCAGGCAATCAATGTATCAAAGAGTTACGCAAACCATAAAGCTCTTAATAAAGTTAGCATTGAAGTTCCATCTCAAAGTATTTTTGGTCTACTTGGCCCAAATGGAGCTGGTAAAACAACTCTTATACGGATCATTAACCTTATCTCGGTAATGGATGAGGGCAGGATATTACTCAATGGCCGTAACATCAGCACAAAAGATATTGCAAATATTGGCTACCTACCTGAAGAAAGAGGTCTTTATAAAAAAATGAAAGTTGGCGAACAAGCTGTTTATCTTGCTCAACTAAAAGGGATGTCGAGAAGTGATGCCATGAAACAACTTAAAATATGGTTCGAGAAATATGAAATAGGCTCATGGTGGAATAAAAAAGTTGAAGAACTATCAAAAGGAATGGCTCAAAAGGTTCAGTTTATTGTTACAGTATTGCATAAGCCCGATCTGCTTATTTTTGATGAACCCTTTAGTGGATTCGATCCGATAAATGTGAATCTTCTTAAAGATGAAATCCTTCAACTACGAAATAATGGGGCTACAATTATTTTCTCAACCCATAATATGGCATCGGTAGAAGAGCTATGTGATAATATTGCTCTGATACATAATAGCCAAACTGTACTTTCGGGAAAAATTCATGAAATAAAAGATAGTTACAAATCAAATATTTTTGAGGTAGCATATAAGTCTTTAAACGAAATTAGTTTCTCAAATAATAATTATTCTATCAACGAAAGCAAGTTAATCCGAAATATCCATTATTCAACAATTAAAATGAATAATGGATCTACTTCAAACGACCTTCTTCAACAGATTATACCACAAGCAGAAATAATATCTTTCAAAGAAATACTTCCATCAATAAATGATATTTTCATTCAAGAAGTTAGTTCATAAATGAACGTTCTTAATTTATATCACAATCGAACAATTGAACAATCGAACAATTGAAACAAATAACAGATGAACAAAATCTTCCTCATAATACAGCGCGAATATCTTTCAAGGGTAAAAAAAAGATCGTTTATTGTAATGACAATTATTGGGCCGGTACTAATGGCTGCAATGATTATACTCCCGGCTTACCTAGCCGATTGGAGTCAGGCTACCGACAAACGAATTGCAGTATTAGATGAAACCGGTTGGTTTTTAGAAAAATTTAAGGAAGAGGATAATCTAACTTTCTATTATGTTTTCGGCAATCTTGACGAAGAAAAAGAAAATGCTCTTACAAAAAATGGAGACTTATTACTTTATATACCTCGAACCGAATTAAATATACCTGTAAATTCCGAACTCTATTCGTTAAAACAACCCGGCCTTAATGTAACATCCTACATTAAATCAATAATGAAAGAAATTGTTGAAAATAAAAAGTTACTCGCATCTGGTATCGACCCGGAAATAATAAAATCAGCAAAAGTCAATATTAACTTGCAAACCATTAAAGTTGAAGAAGATGGAATTGAGAAAAAAAGCAATACTGAAGTTGAAGTGGGTCTTGCAATATTCTCTGGCATAATGATATATTTTTTTATTTTCATGTTTGGTGTACAGGTACTTAAGGGAGTTATGGAAGAAAAATCGAATCGCATAGTTGAGGTTATAATTTCTTCTGTAAAACCATTTCAGTTAATGCTTGGTAAAATATTTGGTGTGGCTTTGGTAGGATTAACACAGTTTTTGCTTTGGATAATTCTTACACTTATAATTGTTGGAATATTCCAGTCGGGGGCATTTACTGACAGCAGTTCGGCCATGGATATGTTGGGTAACAGCGATGTTCTCAAGAATGCAGGAAAAGGTGGTATTGATCCAATGATAATGGTAAATGAAGTAATTGGTGGTATTAACATCAAGGTAATGATATTTAGTTTTATTTTTTATTTCCTTGGTGGATATCTGCTCTACTCCTCACTTTTTGCTGCCATAGGTGGCGCAATCGATCATGATACCGATAGTCAGCAATTTATGCTTCCCGTTTCCATTCCACTTATATTTTCCATCGCTCTTTCAGGCGTTATCGTAAATCAACCCGACAGCACACTGGCTATATGGATGTCGATGATACCATTTACTTCACCAATTACCATGATGATGCGTATTCCATTTGGAGTACCAATGTGGCAGATATACGTATCGATGGGATTACTTGTTATTGGTTTTATTTTCACCACATGGATGGCTGGAAAGATTTATAAAACCGGTATATTAATGTATGGGCAAAAAGTTAGCTACCCTATTATTTGGAAGTGGCTTACTAAGAAATACTAATCTTTTATTTTCTTCAAGTAAAACAGCTGCTTTTTATTAACTTTCATGTCGGATATGGTTACGGTTAGTAAACTATCCTTCTGAATTTTATAAACGATCTTTTCAGGAAATTCATTTTCGGGGTTAATAAAAGTCCAACTTTTCTTCGAAGCGTGAACAAGCAAGAAATCAACATGAATTTTTTCATCACCAATAAAAACTCGATAATAAACCGAATCCTCCTCCTTTAGTATAGATAGTGATTCGTAAAAAGCTGTATCAGCACCATTCAAACTAAAACCTTCTCCTTGCAATAGGCTATCATTAATAGTTCGCCAGTTTTCACTGAATTTCACCCCCTTATATGATTCCCATCTACCCGATAGTGCTTTAATATCCTGAATAATTTCTGACGAATTTGGATTATAACATGAGTTCAAAAAAAGTAATAATAACAAATTCAAAAACAATGGTTTCGAGATTGAAGAATTCATAAATGCATCTATTAATTAAAGTGCCGAAAGTTAATTAAAATCAATTTGCTAATTCTCAAATATTATTCTATTTTTGCAGGCTCAAAAAAATGAAGTAAATAATTAATAATTAAGATCAAATGCAGAATAGAGGAGCTATTAAGTTTTTTGCCATTGCTTTTGCATTAGTTTGTCTTTATCAACTTAGTTTTACATTTGTAACTAGCAGAGTTGAGAAGAAAGCTAAGGAATATGCGACTAACGAAATTGCCGTTCAAGAGGCCAACAAACTTGCAGGGGGAGACCAGATTCTGGAATCCTATTTAATGGATTCAATTGCTAACGCAAGACAGAATTATTATGAGGATAGTATTCAGAATGTGGTAGTTTACGACATACTAGTAACTGGGTATACTTATAAAGAATGTAAAGAACGTGAAATCAACCTTGGTTTGGACCTTAAAGGTGGTATGAACGTTGTGCTTGAGGTATCAGTTGGTGATATAGTTAATGCCCTTTCAGGCAAGAGTCAGGATCCTGTTTTCAGACAAGCTATGACAATGGCTTATGAAAAGCAAAAAAGCAGTGGACAGGGATTTGTTACTCTATTTGGTGAATCATTTAAAGAGGTAGACCCAAATGCAAGACTTGCTTCTATTTTCCTTTATGAATTTAAAGATAAAGGAATAACAACCAATTCCACCAACGAAGAAGTATTAGCAGTTATTGATAAAGAAGCTAACGAAGCTATCGACAGATCATACCAAATTCTTCGTACACGTATCGACCGTTTTGGTGTAGCACAACCTAATATTCAAAAACTTGCCACAACAGGTCGAATTGCAATTGAACTTCCGGGTATCAAAGATGCTAGTCGTGTTAGAAAACTTCTACAAGGAACAGCAAAACTTGAATTCTGGGAAACCTATAATTTTTCTGATTTGTACACATATTTTGATGAAGCAAACGCTACATTAAAAACTGAAGAAATACTTGAGGAAGAAACTTTAGAAGCAGCAAAGGCAAAAGAAATTGCAAAAGATGGTTCAACTGAAAACAAAGTTGCAACTGATGTTGAAGCCGAAGGTGATTCAGATACAATAGTTGCTGATGGTAAGGAATCAACCAATAAACTACTCGACCAAATTGAAGCTGATACAACAGCAACTCCTGACAGCGAAATGAATTTTAAAGAATATGCTAAGAAATTCCCTCTTTATGCATATCTACAACCTTCATACGCACAGGACGAATCAGGAAGACCTTACCCGGCACAAACAGCTCGTATAGGTTTTGCTGCAATTAAAGATACCGCGCGCATTAACCATATGCTTAAAATTGTTAAAGATATTTTCCCTAGAGATTTAAAACTTGTTTGGACTGTTAAACCAAATCCACAATCACCTGACGTACTTGAGTTAATTGCCCTTAAAGCTAGTTACCGTGATGGTAGTGCAGCTTTAGGAGGTGATGTTATTGTTGATGCTCGTCAGGATTACGATCAAAATGGTGGTATTGCAGTTGATATGCAGATGAATGCACAAGGAGCTAAAGTTTGGAAAAGACTTACAGGCGAAAGTATTGGTAAGCAAATAGCAATTGTACTTGATAATTATGTTTATTCATTCCCAGTTGTAAATGGTGAAATACCTAGTGGGAGATCATCAATTTCCGGTGGAAGTATGGATTTAAACGAAGCTCAGGATTTAGCAAACATTCTAAAAGCAGGTAAATTACCTGCATCAGCTCACATTGTTGAGGAAGCTGTAGTTGGCCCTTCACTAGGTCGTGAGGCAGTTAGCGCTGGTATGAACTCTTTCATTTTGGCCTTTATTCTGGTACTGGCATATATGATTGTTTACTATAACCGTGCTGGTTTAGTAGCCAATTTTGCACTTATAGCAAACATGTTCTTCTTGTTTGGTGTACTTGCTTCACTTGGTGCGGTTCTTACACTTCCCGGAATGGCAGGTATCGTATTAACATTGGGTATGGCTGTTGATGCGAACGTAATTATTTACGAACGTATTAAGGAAGAGATTCGAGCAGGTAAAGGAATGCGACTAGCAATTACCGATGGTTACAAAAATGCATATTCTGCTATTATTGATGGTAACGTAACTACACTGCTAACTGGTATTGTACTTTATGTATTTGGAACAGGCCCGGTACAAGGTTTTGCAACTACATTAATTATTGGTATCCTATCATCACTATTTACTGCGATCTTCATTTCGAGAATGATATTCACTTGGATGCTTAACACAAACAAGACAGTTAACTTCTCAACAAAAGCAACAGCAAATATCCTTGCTAATGCAAACTTCAATTTCATTGGATGGAGAAAGAAAGCATATATTATTTCAGGAGCTTTAGTTGTTATTAGCATTGCCTCACTGGCAACTAAAGGTTTAAACTTCGGTATTGATTTTACAGGTGGGCGTACTTACGTGATAAGATTTGACAAAGATGTAAATACAGAAGATGCCAGAAAAGTTCTAACGGTAGAGTTTGAAGGTAATTCTCCGGAGGTAAAAACATTTGGTGCTAACTCACAAATTAAAGTAACCACAAAGTATTTAATTGATGAAGATGGTATTGAAATAGATGGTATCATCCAAAACAAACTACACAATGGGTTAAAAGGAATGTATACTGAAGAAATTAAATATTTTGATTTCTCATCGGATGTTGAAGGTGAAAACAAAATGTTGGGGATTTTAAGTTCACAGAAAATTGGACCTACAATTGCTTATGACATTAGAACGAAAGCATATTTTGCTATTTTCTTCGCTCTTATAATTATCTTTATCTACATTGCAGCGAGATTTAAAAAATGGCAGTTTGGTTTAGCTGGTGTAGCCGCACTTTTTCATGATACTATTATAACAATGGGTCTATTCTCAATATTCTACGGAGTACTTCCATTTAGCATGGAAATCGATCAGGCATTTATTGCAGCTATCTTAACTATTATCGGTTACTCAATTAATGATACTGTAATTATCTTCGACCGTATTCGTGAAAACACAGCTCTATTCCCTAAACACAGCATTAAAAGCAATATTAATACTGGACTTAACAGCACATTAGCACGTACAATTAACACATCAGGAACAACACTTGTTGTGTTACTAGTGATATTCATCTTTGGTGGTGAGGTTATCAGAGGATTTATCTTTGCTCTATTGATTGGTGTTCTGGTAGGTACATATTCATCACTGTTTACTGCTAGTCCAATTGCATACGATTTGCTTGGTGGCGACAAACAGGAAAAAGAAGTAGCTGAAAAAGAGGCTCGACTAAAAGCTAAAAAAAGCACTAAAAAATAAGTTTAATAATTAAACTAAAAAAAGTCCCATTGCATCGCTTTGGGACTTTTTTTTTACCTATATTAAAGATAAGTATTCATTGATTAATCATGAATTAATAATTTTTATTATTTAGTCCCAGAATCAGTGGCAATCTTTTTTTACCTTACTTTGCAATTTATAACAATTCTAAATTAAAATATCATAACAATGAAAAAAACAGTATTATTATTAACAGTTATTGCTTTTACAACTATCCTTACTAAAACAGTATCAGCACATTGCGAAGTGCCTTGTGGCATTTACAACGACGAATTAAGGATTGAGTTAATTAAAGAACATATTCAAACAATTGAAAAAGCAATGAATCAAATAACCGAAATTCAGAATAGCGAAACGGTTAACTACAATCAGCTCGTACGGTGGATAAACACAAAAGAAATGCATGCTACCCTGATTCAGGAAATTACCGAGCAATATTTTCTAGCTCAAAGAGTCAAATTTGCATTACCATCTGATAAAGAGAACTATACAAAGTATATTAATCAACTAACCTATCTACACCAACTCATTGTTTTTTCGATGAAGGCAAAGCAATCAACCGATTTGAAATATATTGATGATCTTAATAAATCAGTTACTAATTTTGAAATTGTATATTTTGGAAAAGATGCACATCGCCATGATTTAAAAGGAGAACACAAATAATAGTTCGATTTTGATGGATCGATGTTGAATAATTTTCGTAATTTGGTTTTGTGTATTGACTATTATTTAAGGACATAATAGATAAACTGCTTTTGTTTATCATAATTGAGAATGAAAATATATGGATTACAAAGAAACTATCGCATGGTTATTTACCCAACTTCCTATTTATCAACGAATAGGCAAAGCAGCGTATAAACCTGATCTCTCAAATACGATAGCAATTTTGGAAGCCATTGGTAATCCTGAAAAAAAAGTCATGGCGATCCATATTGCCGGTACAAATGGTAAGGGAAGTGTTTCACATATTATAGCCTCCATATTACAAGAAGCAGGTTATAAAACAGGCCTTTATACTTCACCACATTTAAAGGATTTCAGAGAGAGGATTAAAATTAACGGCGAGCTAATACCCGAAGAAAAAATAATCAGCTTTGTTAATACACACAAAGATGTTTTCAAAAAAATATCTTCCTCATTTTTTGAGATGACCGTTGGACTTGCTTTCGATTATTTTGCTGAAGAAAGTGTTGACTTCGCTGTTATCGAAACAGGGCTTGGAGGCAGGCTCGACTCAACTAACCTTTGCGAATCCATTATTACAACAATAACTAATATTGGAATTGACCACACAGCTTTCTTGGGCGATACTCTTGAAAAGATAGCAGTTGAAAAAGCGGGAATAATAAAACCACATATACCTGTAATTGTGGGAAAACACCAAGTGGAGACTGATTATGTTTTTATTGAAAAAGCTAAGGAAATGAGATCACCATTGGTTTTTGCAGAAGATGATATGGAACTTAGGTCATTCCTGTCGGAAGATAATAGTGTACAATCGTTTGACATGTGGTATAATAACCTGAGCATTTTTACAAATTTAAAATCACCACTTCTCGGAGAATACCAAAAGGAAAATATATTAACTGCTTTGAGGACAATTGTGCATCTTAAAGAAAATAAAATTGTAGGTTTATCTTGCGATGATATAATTAACGGGATGGAAAACGTAATTTCCAATACCGGTTTTTATGGTCGTTGGCAACTACTAAGCACAAACCCAAAAACTATTTGTGACACCGGACATAATATAGATGGTATAAAAGCAATTGTTTATCAGATTGAGACTCTTAATTTTAATCATCTTCACTTTGTAATAGGAATGGTAGCTGATAAGGAAATAACTAGCATTCTAACCTTATTGCCAAAAAATGCGACCTATTATTTCTGTAAACCGGACATTCCAAGAGGTTTGAATGAAGATGAATTAGCTGAATTTGGATTTAAAGCAGGTTTAAACGGGAAATCATATAACTCGGTAATGCAAGCATATCATTCTGCAAAAAACAATGCAGGAGTCAACGATTTAGTTTTTATTGGAGGAAGCACATTTGTTGTAGCCGAGGTTATATAAAAAAGTTTTTCCATTTACATAGTAAAATCAAATTATAAAATGAGCATTTTTAATATTATCCAACTTGGCCTAATACTTATACTATTTGCATTTTTGATATATTATGTATGGTCCATATTTTTTGGAAAGAACTATCAGCCACTAGTCTGGAAACAGAAAGCCAAACAAAATATGATATCAAAAGAGTTAATTAAATTAGAAGGTAAGTATAAAGACAAAGACCGTTTTTTTAATTTATGGTTTCAGGTTGAGCGATTAAAAGAATCAAAAATTGAAGGATCATTTGCTGAGCTTGGAGTTTACAAAGGAGATTCAGCTGCAGTGCTTCATGCGATGGATCCATCCAGAGAATTTCATTTATTCGATACATTTGAAGGGTTTCAACAAAAGGATCTTGAAAATGAAACCGGGAAAGCAGCCACATATACAACTCATAATTTCGCTGATACATCAATTGACAGAGTAAAACAAAAACTCACCTCCAACAAGTTTTATTTCCATCAAGGATACTTTCCAGAAACTGCTAAGGATATTGACAATATGGGATTTGCTCTAGTGAACATGGATGTAGATTTATACAATCCAACAAAAGCAGGCCTTGAATATTTCTATCCTCTACTGTCGAAAGGAGGTGTTATAATTGTACACGATTATAATCCTGATTGGCCTGGCATAATGAAGGCTGTTGATGATTTTGCCAGCACAATCCCCACTCCTATTGTTCCTTTAACAGATACTGATAGTAGCGTGATGTTTTTTAAACCTAAGGGATTTTAGATAAGAATATTGGGATAAAAGAAACTAAAGTATTTGCAATAAAAATGCAGTGTTTTAACCTTTAACTAGATAAAAAAGGTAATCATTTACCAACAACTATTTTTTTTACATCAACTGTTCTTCCTTCAACGATTAATTTTACGATATAAAAACCATTTTTCAAATTGCTTGCAGATAACTTGGTTGATGTACTACTCTTCTCCAGATTTATTAAAGAAACCAATGTTCCATCGATATTATTAATCTGAAGAATAGAATTATCACTCACTGGAAGGAAGGTAAAAGTTGTGCTTTGGTAGAATGGATTAGGATAATTACATAGTTCCATATCATAACTAATTTGACTATCGATTCCCGCTGCGAAAGGCATTGGGAGTTTCAGTCCAACCGGGCGATGGTCGCTAACATTTTCGTCATAATCATAAAATCCTCCTTCAAAATAATCATCTAATCTGATAGTTTCAACAACTGAAACTTCACTACTAAAATCGTCAAATAATTCATTGGTTATAAGTATATGATCGATATGAGAAGGCCACGATGGATACGACCAATTGTAATTACTACCTTCTGCAATACTCATATCCACAAAGTTGTAACTATCTGGATTATCTAAAAACACTTGAAATACATTATTTGGTGAAGGCTCAGCAATTAAGTCATTGAGATCGCCCACGATTATTACATTTTCAATTGGATAATTATCCGCAATATACTGATCAAATAGAATACTGGCATCCCATCGCCTTTTTTCCTCATCCCAATCATCATTCATATCAAGATATCCATCACCACAACATTTATAATGATTATTGATAATAATATAGCGGGTATTCATATAATCCATTTCCATCACATATGGCGATCTTGGAAATTCGCGGCTTTTGTCAGTATAAATCTCAAAAATATTCACATTTTTAATGACCTCCGTTTTGTAAATATATGCCAAAGCTGCATATGGGTTATAGGCATATGATCCATCCCACCCATCTAAATCCTCAATCAATTCATTAAACTTGTTGAAATCTTCAACTTCCTGAATAGCTATTATATCAACGTCGAGAGCTTCAATTATCTGCCGTACATAGTTAACAGTTGGCTGACCATTTTTGGGAAAATGTTCAATGTTCCATGTAACTACCTCAAGTGTTGAATCCGTTCCAAAGGTAAGGTCTTCAAATTGAGCAAACACTGTTAAACTACTGATTAATAATACAAATAAAAATATCGTTCTATTCATTTTTTCCTCTTTTTGCCTGTATTGATGATAACTATTTATTAGGATGGTACTTTATCTGCATCCCATGAATAAAATTTCTCAGCATCTGATCCATGCAAGGGCGATAATGGATATGTCCTTCCTTCCGAAAAAATGCACTTAACTCGTGTTTACTTATATTAACATTCACTAACTTAAGCATGTCCAGCACATCCGTATCTTTAAGATCTAAAGCTATTTTAAGTTTTCTAAAAATGATATTATTGTTTAAACGTTGTTCGGCTATTGGTTGGACTCCTTCCTTTTTACCTCGTTTAAGATTAATAAAACCGTTTAAAAATATTGATAACTCATAATCTGGCAATTCCACATAATCAGGATCACCAGGTTTTTTAAGCCAATTACTTACCGCAGCTCTTGTTACCTGATAATCAGCTAATGAAAATATATCGATCATTTTTGAATCTTTTAGATCGAATGTATATCTAATACGGCGAATAATATCATTATTGTTTATCATATACCTGAATACAAATTTTAGATAATTTGTTCAAATTTACGATAAAACAACATCGAAAAGGTAAAAGTTAAATCTAAGTTAAGATCCAACTAAACTTATATTTCTCTTGTGGGATTTTAATTCGTTCCGAAATGCGTTGGAGGCGGTTTGGCAATGCCATAAGATAATCACGTGCTTTCTCAGCCCTATCGTTTAAGTTTGAGATATTTTCAATATCCCATTCTTTCAATAACGATTTTAAGATGTCGATATAATCCTGTGTTGTATATACCATTGTGCGCTGAGCAGCATCAGAGAAGTGATTAAACAATTCACTTATTTTTCCTCCGGATTCTCTAAGGAAATGCGCAGGCATTATGATTTTCTTTTTCATCATATCTTCAAAAGCAAGCATCATCTCACTTGTATCCAACTCAAAAATTCGTGATGCGAAATCTTTATAAGCACTCGCATGTCGAGCTTCATCATTTGCAATAAAACCACATATCTTTGCCAATTGCTTATTACCCGAGTTTTTTGCATGTATGGCAACCCTTCGATGAGAAAGGTTTGTAGCTGTTTCCTGAAAACTTGTGTAAATAAAACTTCTGTATGGATCGTTGGCAGTTTGAAGATCAAACCCATCGTTTATCAAATATTGGGTAGAAGTCTCCATCTGGCGCATGTTAACCCTTCCACTTAAGTAAAGGTATCTGTTAAGTAAGTCACCATGCCTGTTTTCTTCGGCTGTCCATGCTCTCACCCATTGCGACCAACCGCTTCTGTTTTCCTGATCAATGCCTTCGATGTTCATTAACCATGCTTCATAGGTTGGCAAAGCTTCTTCAGTTATTGTATCCCCTATTAATACAGCCAGTAAATCGTCATCCAGATCTTTTGCAAGCGATTGAATTTCTCTAACATCATTGATAAAATCAGGCTTGGTTGAATCGGGAAGCAAATCAGAAGGTTGCCAGTTTTCTTCAATGGGCTTTAAGTAAGCAGCAATGAACTCATCCATCGACTTGGCAAGAGTATGCATTACTTCCTTACGGATATTTGATATATTCATTATTGAAATCGTGATTAGTTAATGGTAGTTGGTGAATGATGAATTGACATGAGGTGAGTTTTGTAGCTATTTTGCAAGTTCAAGGGCCTTTGGGAAAAGAATATTATTTTCAAGATGGACATGTACATGCAAATCATCTTCAAATTGATGAAGCAGTTTAAAAGAAACCTGATATGTATTGCAGGCATCCTCTGGTAGTAAATAACTTTTCGTTATTTTGTTTATATGATCCATCGTACCACCGGCAAAATCATGTTCGCCAAACATTCGTGTAATTTCACTTACTATTGTAGTTTTCGATTTATCAGCACCTGATGAAATAACTTCCTTAATAGCAGGGAAAAGTACCTCCTCTTCATTTTTCATATGCTGGGTCAGTTCTTTGTTTATTTTATCAAACAAATCTGCCACTTCAATTAATTCGGGATGATGTTCACCATGAACGGAAGCAATCTTACTTGTGTAAAAAACCAATTCAGGCATTTTTGCTTTCACAAAACTATGATGGGTATTCACAATGTAATCACACAAAAACCCAAGTTCCCAATCCTTAAAATTTAATGTATGACTGATTGGTTCGTTTTCAAGGTTCTGAAGTTTTTTTAACACGGGTTCCTTCTCTATTCCCTTTTCAAGACATGCTTCCGAGAGATTTTGTTTTCCACCACAGCAAAAATCAATGCCAGCCTCCATAAAAACAGTTGAAGCCCTGAAATCAGAAGTAACAATCTCACCTATACTTAGTTCATTTAATTGTGTATTATCCATCACGTTATATTAAGTTTTGATTTTGCAAATATACAATATTTATCTATAAAAGACTTTAAGGTCTTTTTATATTGTATTATTATTGTATTTTTGAAATACATTTAATTATAACAAGCGTGTTTAAAAAGGAAACCGAATATGCTTTACGCAGTTTGATTTATATACAGATTCAAAATCTGGAAAAAAGGAGACCCGGTATTATTGAAATTGCTTCAGAAATAGACGCCCCTTTTCCATTCACAGCCAAAATATTACAACGATTGGTCAGGGCTGGTTTTATTGAATCACTGAAAGGGAAAAACGGTGGTTTCTTTTTTAATCCCAGAAAACCGGAATTAACATTAAAGGAAGTAATTTATTACATTGAAGGTGAAAAAGCATACACTGGTTGCGGACTTGGATTAAGCACCTGCGATGATACATGTCAGTGCCCGATACATAGTTCGTTTTCGCTAATCAGGGAAGAAACAGAGAAACTCATATCGGAAGAAACAATTCAAAAGCTTGCATTGAAAAAAGCTGTTTCGGTTGATATAGTTTTAAATCGATTATAATTATTTCTGTAATATTTTGTTCTAATCAACCGATTCCCCTACAAAGTGAATAACAATCCGGTTGGCAAACCCCTTTCGGTTTATTGGATCTCCAGATACTATTATGATTGCATCGCTTAATTCTGCCCATTTCTTCGATATTAAGAGATGGTCGATATTACGTATAAAATCACTGCCTGATTTGGGTTGGTGCATTTTTATCGGTGCTACGCCATATAATAGCGACAACTGCCGTAGACGGTTTTCCTCGGCATTAAATGCAAGTATTGGCACCTGCATCCTGTGCTGTGATAGGTATACCGCGCTGCCCCCCATATTGGTCCATACAACAATGAACTTAGGGTTAATCTCATTAACAAGGGTCTGAACACCTTTTGCAATGGCTGCCGCCCTGAATGAAAGGTCTGGCTTTTCCATGTCGGTTCCAGCCTTTATTGAATTAAGTTTGATATAATTATTGGTTCGAAATGCAATTTTATTCATCATCCGTACTACTTGTATGGGATACTTTCCAACGGCTGTTTCACCTGAGAGCATTACTGCATCAGCACCATCAAATATTGCATTGGCTACATCCGATACTTCTGCCCGTGTGGGCACCGCTGATTCGATCATGCTTTGTAACATTTGTGTGGCAACAATAACCGGTCGTCCATGTTCCTGACAAAGTTTAATAATCTGTTTTTGAAGGATGGCAACCTCAGCCAGATCCATTTCAACACCCAGGTCGCCACGTGCCACCATCACTGCATCAGTTTCCATAATTATGGCTTCCAGGTTATCGATTGCCTGTGGCTTCTCAATCTTTGTGATAACAGGAATAAAATTATCCCTCACACTTGATAGTTTTGAAAACCCTAAATCCCCACCTGAAGTAGTTATCTTTCCAGGCCTTGCCCCAAGTTCTATTAATAGATTTTTCAAAACACTAATATCTTCGGCCTGCCTTACAAAACTAAGCGCCAGGTAGTCGAATTTGTGTGCTACGGCAAAATCAACACAAGCTTTGTCCTTTTCTGTCAAAGCAGAAACACTTAGATTAGTATGTGGTAGATTGATACCTTTTGAACTGGAGATTGTACCTCCAATAATTACTTTGCAGTGAAGTTCATGTTTGCCATTTCTTGTTTTTTGCTCAATACATTCTAGTTCAATATTACCATCATCAATTAATATTTTTTCACCTATTTTAACTTCGGTAATAAACTCGGGCAAAGTTGAAGAGAAAGATAATTCATATCCCTCACTGCCGGCTAATATTTCTTCGTGGACAAAAACAATGCAATCATCCTCCACAACAAAAACCCCACCATCAACTACCTTTCCTACCCTAATCTTTGGACCTGAAAGATCGCCCATTACTGCAACAAATATTCCTGTTTGTTTTTCTGCTTCCCGAATGTAGCTATATGTTTTTTCATGCGCTTCAAATGAACCATGGGAAAAATTAATCCGAAAAACCCTTACACCTTCGTTGATCAGGGATATTATTGTATTAACCGAATCGGTTGCAGGGCCAAGGGTTGCAATTATTTTAGTTAGCTGGAAATCGTGAGTTAATTTAGATTGCATAGTCTTAATTTGATAGTTTTGATTTAGTGCAAATATTAATAAATAAATTCATTACTACTAACAAATTTTTCGGTACGTACTTAAGTAACTATTCCATAAATCAAATACATTAAAAATATCATATGCGAGGGATAAACATTGGGGTTCGTTTCTTATAGATCATATATTCTTCGCCCAACCGTTTTTCCAATTCCGGTTCTTCAATTATTTTTAACTCAAGGGTATTAAGTAAAATAAATATTGGTGTAAAAATCAGAATAAGTGATAAGCTGCCAATCCAAAATCCAATCCCAAAGAACAGAGAAAACACCCCTGTCAACATTGGATTCCGTGTATAGGCGTATGGACCAACACACACAAGTTTAGGGGGAGGATTAAGGGGGACGGGGGTTCCTTTTACTTTTAGAAAATGGGTGATCGACCATATAATATAAAAAAGCCCAAACAGCGAAAATAAGACTGAAACAATTTCGCTCCAAATACCCAGACTCAGTTTTGGTAAACTCAGAATATTATCACAATATATTGCGGCCAAAACAAATACGGAGACAAAGGTTCCAAATATCAATAAACCAACAGGTGTTAGAAGAGTACGCAATTTTTTAGATCCTGTTGCACTATTATACAAAAAATTAATCCAGTTTTTTTGAATGCTCATTGTTTTACTCCTTCTCAAAATTTAAGTTTATTTTATGATTAGTGAAGTATCTGTTATGTTGTAAATTTACATAAATATCACAAATAATGGCAAAAAAAAAGCGCCCTGACTAGGAGCGCTTTAGTAAATAGACAATTATTTAATTTAAAACAATTACTTTTAAGATGACCTAAAAGCAACAATGATCCAGTGTGCCGACTTTAAAAACACATAATCTGGATTTCCCTTTGAAGTAAATAGTAGCACCTACTTCATTTTTTATTTCATTTATTAACTTGATTTGTTCTGCAAACATATAACGTATAATTATACTAGATTAATAAAGGTGTACTACATTTAGGGAACAAGTAAATAAACAGGGTGCATTACTAGTGCACAAACCTTGTTACCTCCTCTTTTTCTGGATATTAACACTATAGATAATTTAAAAACCCTGATATACTTTGTGTGTCATTTGTGAGGTTAAAACGTTTCCTAAGTCGTGTACGGGCAACATTTAATGCACGGATGCTTTGCCCAGTAATTGCCGATATATCTTTTGAACTCATATCAAGATATAAAAATGCACACAACCTTTTTTCGTTGGTAGTAAGCTCAGGAAAATTATTGGCTAATTTTGTAAAAAACTCCTTATTGACACTTTCAAAGCGAATTTCAAATTCCTTCCATAATTGATCGTTTTGCTTAAATGATATACCTCTAATAATATCTGAAACTTCCTTTTGGCTGTCTCTATTCAACTTCAGCTTCAAGGCATTTAGTTTTTTAACTATTTCCTTTTCAGCTTCATGCCGCTGAATAAGAGCCATAATCCTTGTTGTAAGTTCCCTATTTCGAGTTTCCAACCTTTCTTCCAGTAGTGTATTTTCAAGATTAATATTTGTACTTCTCTGACGTAATCTTGAGTAAAACAGTAATATAATTATTATCACTGAAAACAACAAGAAAAATATTATCATTGTCTGATAGAAAGTGTATTGGTTCTCTATTTCCAGCTGTTTTTCTTCAAACTCCAATTCTCTTGCTAATTTTATGGCATCGATTTGTTTTTTGTGATCTAAACTAAATATTGATTGCGACAATTTCGAATATTCTCTATAATAAAAATACGCCAACTCGTACTTTTCTTGTTTATCATAAATCTTACTCAGTGATGAATATATGGTTATTAGCAATTCGTCATAATCATCGTCTTTTGCCAGTTTCTCAACCAATATTAGAATACGTTCTGCAGCTTCTATTGAATCCAGGTCAACCAAAATATTTGAATAAGTAATATTCGACCATATGTAAACCCTGCTAGATAGTTCCTTCGAAATACTTAATGCATCTTTAATATTTATCAAAGCATTATCATAGTCACCCGCAATTCTATACACCTCAGCAAGGTTTGACTGTATTTCAGCAGTAGCTAGTCTTTGGTTTGTTTTATTATTAAACACCATCGAATTATTGATATACTCAATTGCCTGTTGGTTGAAATACTCTATTGAATCTTCAGACACCCCTAGTTTTAATGCCCTTTCAGAAAAAACAACCCCAATGTTAACTAATGCTTTGGATATAGCATTATTATCATTTCTAGCCTGTCCTAATTCAAGATTTCTTTCATAGTAAGAATATGCCATATCAAGGTCATTATAACTAAAGTATACATTGCCTTGCATATTCATTACATCCTGAATATTAGTAGTATCATTTAATTCAGTATATAATTTTAAAGCAATATCCAGATTTTCGAAGGCTTTATGGAAGATGGCCATATGATAATAAGTTTTTCCAAATAAACGATAAATATCGGCAAGTGACTTCTTATTATGTAATTTCTTGGCAATATGTAAAGCTCTTTTTCCCGTTTCTAAAGCATCACTAAAATTTTCTGCCTTTTCATTTAGCACAAATAACCGAATTAAACACTCAAGCTCAACTTCATCATTATTAACAGCATGTGCCAAATTAACTGCCTGTTCCCACATTACTATATCATCATCAGTAACAAAATAAGGGATGTCACTGCTATTGTTTAATAAAGAATCAATCCCCAATAATTTATTTCCTTGATTAGCATCAATTTGCCTATTGGAAACTTCGGTACATCCAACAATAATACCTAACACAAATATTAATAAAGGGATTATTGTTCTTCTCATATAAAAATGATCTTCATTTTAGTCGTTTTGTTAACTTGCTATGATGTGTACTAGTGACAAAAAGACACTGTAAAAAGGTGTCTTAAAAAGACAAATTTTTTACAAATAATATAAATGTGAATCAGGAGTGCTAATTAATTTTTTTGAAATGCTCAATAACTTCGGCAAATGCAATTTTAAACCAAACAGTATATTCATCAGGGTTGTTAACTACGTCTTCTTCAAGCCACTTTAATTCAACATATTTCCATGCCGCTACTTCATCAGGGTTAACCATTGGGACAACATCTGAGATACCAATAAAAACATGATCGAATTCATGTTCGGTCAATCCCTGTCCTACATCGGCATTGTATAAAAAAGAGAATGCTTCACTAAATTCACAATCCATGCCCATTTCTTCAATAATTCTTCTATGTGCAGCTTCACTTGTTTCTTCACCCTGCCTGGGATGACTGCAAACAGTATTTGTCCATAACAATGGTGAATGATACTTATTTGCAGCCCGTTGTTGCAATAATAATTCACCATTAGTATTAAAAATAAAAACAGAAAATGCTCTGTGTAATATGGCTTTATGGTGAGCCTCCATCTTCTCCATGGTTCCCAAAGGCTGATCCTCTTTGTTAACTAATATTACGTACTCTACCGCCATTAACTAATTTTTTGCAAACCTAATAAAATTAGAAATATAAACGTTCTTTTGATTTTAGGCATAACACTTCAGTAAACAAAAAAACCCGACGGGTTATTCCCGATGCTATACCCGACGGGTTTTTTCTAACCCGTCTGGTCCAATATGTAAAACCACATTTCTAAGTCAGACCCGACGGGTTAAAAAAACCCGGCGGGTCATATCATCAGTTAATATTTATGATGACTATATAATCTTTAGTTTTCATTAAAAGAATAAAAAAACTTGACAAATAATTTTTTTGTATTACTTTTGACCGACCGTTCAGTCATAAAAATATAAATAATGCCAAGAACAGAAGTGCAATTTAAAGAAAGAAGAGAACAAAAGCGTATTCATATAATGGATGCGGCACTTGAATTATTTGCAGAAAAAGGTTTTGCTTCTACTTCAATTACAATGATAGCAAAACATGCGAGCATATCAAAAGGACTGATGTATAATTATTTTGAAAGTAAAGAAGAGCTAATTATTTCAATCGTTCATGACGGATTCGATAAGTTTTTAAGAGAATTTGACCCTAACGAAGATGGTGTACTTACTGATGAGGAATTTGAGTATTTTATCGACAAAACTTTTGAAGTATTAAAGATCAGTTTGCATTTCTGGAAACTCTACTTTATGGTAATGGCTCAACCACAGGTATTAAAATTGGTTGAGAAAAAATTAATGGAGCTAGTAATTCCTTTTATTACGATACTTTCGGAATATTTTGCCACAAAAGGACATAAGAACCCAATGGCCTATGCCCAGTTTTTTGGAGCCATGTTAGATGGTGTAAGCTTAAACTACATGATGGACACAGATAATTTTCCAATTGAAGAAATAAAACAAATCATCAAAACTAAATTCATTTAATTTATAAATCAGTAAATATGAAAACATTAAAAATATCGATAACAACTGTATTGGTTTTTCTGTTGGCAATAACACAAATTAATGCTCAGAAATTAACTGCAAAAGATATTATTAAGAAAGCTGATGAAAAGAATCGTGGTAGAACATCAAAAGGAACAATGTCGATGACAATTGTACGCCCAAGTTGGGAACGTACAATAGTAATGAAAAACTGGTCGAAAGGCGATGATAATTTCTTGATATACATCACCGAGCCCGCAAAAGAAAAAGGTCAGGTATTCCTAAAAGTTGGGAAAGAGATGTGGAATTATGTACCAACCATTTCGCGAATGATTAAAATTCCTCCATCAATGATGATGCAATCGTGGATGGGTTCCGATTTCACCAATGACGATTTGGTAAAACAATCATCAATAGTGGTTGATTATAAACACACATTGTTAGGAGAAGAGGTAGTTAATGAACAAAACTGTTATAAACTGGAATTAATACCACTACCCGATGCTCCCGTTGTTTGGGGTAAAATAATTGCATGGGTAACTGTGGATGGATTCAATGTTTGGAAGAATGAATACTACGATGAAGATGGTTTTCTTCAAAATATTGAAAATGGTTATAACCTTAAAAAAATGGGAGACAGAATTATACCTACCAAATTTGAGATGATTCCAGTTGATGAGGAGGGTAAAAAAACGGTTATGGAAATTCTGGATGTAGAGTATAATGCTGAAATAAAAGACAGTTTTTTCAGCAAGCAGAATATGAAAAAAGTAAGATAGGACACAATGCTTAAATATATTAAAATTGCATGGCGTAACTTATGGCGTAATACTCGAAGAACATTGATAACATCAGCTTCAGTTTTCTTCGGTGTTTTCTTTGCTGTAATGATGACTTCCATTCAAAAGGGATCATTCGAGAATATGATCAGCAATATGGCCAAATTTTATTGCGGTTATATTCAGATTCAAGAAGTTGATTTCAAAGAATCTCCAGGGGTAAATCATAGTTTTGAGCTAAGCGATCATCTGCAAAATGCAATCAATAATAATCCCTTTATTACATCTTCAACCAGCAGGGTTGAAACATTTGCACTAGCTTCCAATTACGACCATAGCTATCCCACATTAGTACTGGGAATTCAACCTGAAAAAGAAAACCAAAAATCAGGCTTAAGTAAATATGTTAAAGATGGCTCTTACCTATTGGATGGTTCAAAAGACTTACTTATTGGAAAAATTCTTGCTCAAAATTTAAACATAGATGTTGGGGATTCACTCATATTATTAGGCCAGGGTTATCACGGAATAAGTGCTGTAGGCATCTATAAAATTGCCGGATTGCTCGACTTCCCTCTTCCCGATCTTAGTAAACAAATCATATACATGGATCTGGCAGTAGCTCAAGACTTTGCCTCCATCCCCGGGAAAATAACTTCCAATGTAATTATGGTTGAGAATACTGATATGATAAACAAGGTAATTTCAGACATACAACCATATATTAAAGATAATAATGCTATATACTCATGGCAAGACCTTATGCCCGAACTACTTAACCTAATTGAAGGAAAACAATCAAGCGGTGTGATGATTAAAACACTATTGTTTATGATTATTGGATTTGGAGTGTGGTCAACAATCATGATGATGATGCACGAACGAAGAAGGGAATTAGGAGTAATGGTAGCAATAGGGTTTAAAAAAGGCCGATTATTAACTATGATGTTGATAGAATCAGCATTTATTGGAATAATTGGTATTGTATCAGGGCTAATTGTAAGCTACCCAATATTTTGGTATTTATTTAAAAACCCTATCGCTGTTACTGGTGAAATGGCTGAAACATATAAATCAATGGGGTTTGAACCAAAAATAGCATTTAGTGTTAGTCCCGAAATATTCTATAATCCGGCAATAACTATTATGATAATATTTATGTTAGTATCACTATATCAGATATATTACATTGCAAAATTAGATGTTATAAAATCGTTGAAAAGTTAAACAAATGAAGAATATAATAATAGCTTGGAGAAATCTTTGGCGTAAACCTGGGAGAACCCTAATAACCAGTGGCTCCATTTTTTTTGGTGTTTTGCTGGCATCATTTATGACCTCGATGCAATATGGATCATACGAGTCGATGATTAGCAATGTGGTACAATTTTACTCAGGATATATGCAAATATTTACCGAAGAATATCATGAAAACAAAACTATCAACAATACTTTTATACTAAATGAAAAACTTAAATCAATAATAGATAATGAAAAGGGAATTACTCACTATACTCCCCGACTAGAATACTTTTCACTTGCATCATCAAATGAAATCACAAAAGGAAGTATTATAATAGGAGTTGATCCTGATGGGGAGAATAGTGTGACCGGATTACAAAAATGGGTAAAGGAAGGTACTTATCTTGAAAAAAACGGTACTGGAGTATTGGTTGCAATAGAGCTGGCAAAATACTTACAGATTGGAGTTGGTGACACAATAGTTCTATACGGACAGGGTTATCATGGAGTTATGGCTGCAGGATTATATCCGGTTATTGGTATATTGGAATTCCCCTCGCCTGAGCTTAACAAACAATTTATTTACATGCCGTTGGATGCAACCCAGAAATTATTTTCAGCACCCGACAGATTAAGTTCAATTGTATTAATGGTTGAAGATAATTATCACCTCCCTCCTGTTCTTCGGCATCTTAAAAAAGATATCCCACCTCCATTTATGGTAATGTCGTGGGCCGAATTACAACCTGAACTTGTGCAAATGATTGATGGCGATAAAGCAGGAGGCTATTTTATGAAATCGCTACTATACATTATTATCACATTTGGAATACTTGGCACCATACTAATGATGGTTAGTGAGCGGAAGCGTGAACTTGGTGTAATGATTGCCATTGGAATGCAACGTGGCAGGCTTGGAATCATCCTTTTTTTTGAAACATTATTCATTGGCCTAATTGGAGCTATCTCGGGTATTATTATAGCAATACCTCTATGTTACTGGTATTATTTAAATCCTATTCCATTAACGGGAGATGCTGCAAAAACAATGGTTGATATGGGAATTGAACCATTTATGTACTTTTCAATTCAACCCGATGTTTTTTATGTTCAGGCAATGGTAGTTTTTATAATTGCAATGATATTATCAATATATCCAATCATAAAATCATACACTCTAAAACTTACCTCAGCTCTCAGAGCCTAAGGTTATTTAATATGAAGTATTAGTCAATAATTAAAAAAACATAAAGAAATGCTATTTTCAATATCATGGCGAAATATATGGAGAAACAAAGTCAGAAGCCTTGTTATCATATCTTCAGTTGCCCTTGGAATATTTGCAGGAGTTATTTCCGGTTCATTTTTCAAAGGTATGGCCGATCAGAGAATTCAAAAAGTAATAAACACTGAGTTATCCTATATTCAGATTCATAACCCCGGGTTTGAACAAACCTCCGATTTTACAAACTTCATCACTAACGCCAAAGAACTTAGTGATGAAATAAGATTGCTTCCGAATGTAACCGGAGTTAGTAGACGGATTTCTATTCAGTCAATGGCTGCCTCAGCCGAAACAGCAGCAGGAGTGATGATTTCGGGTGTATTTCCTGAAGATGAAGAAACCGTTACTAACATTAGTGCTAAAATAATAGACGGTGAATACTTTGAAGGAATTAAGAAAAACCCGGTTGTTATTGGCAAAAAACTTGCCGAAAAACTCAATGTTAAAGTCCGCTCCAAAATTGTTATCACTATTCAGGATATGGATAACAACATCACTTCTGGGGCATTTAGGGTTGCAGGAATTTACTCAACTGATAATAATATGTTTGATGAAGCAAATATATATGTCAGGTTTGCCGACATTCAGAAACTAACCAACTTCCCGGTAAATGCAGCACATGAGATTGCAATAAATATTGCTGATAACAAGGATTTACCAATAATACTTGATGAAGTAAAAAGTATCACAAACAACAAACTTGATGTAAAAACATGGAAAGAACTTAGTCCGGAAATGAACTATCTAACGGAAGCCATGGATATGTACATGTATATTTTTATAATTATTATTTTGCTTGCACTACTCTTTGGTATTATTAACACTATGCTAATGGTTGTTATGGAGCGCACTAAAGAACTAGGCATGCTTATGGCAATTGGGATGAACAAAATCAGAATTTTTTCAATGATAGTTCTTGAGTCAGTATTACTATCATTAACCGGAGGTGGTGTTGGTATTATTATTGGCGGACTAAGTGCCAAATATGGAGAAACTCATCCTATTGATCTGAGTATGTGGGCGCAAGGCTATCAGCAATTGGGATATGACGCATTTGTTTACACCCAACTCGAGCCAACAATGCTGATTAATATAACAATATTAGTTATTCTAACCGGTATAATTGCAGCAATATATCCAGCATATAAGGCACTAAAAAATGATCCAGCCGACGCACTAAGGATTGAATAAGTTGGAAAAATTAATTGTTATGAGTTATACGTTCAGATGAATGAAATGGTAATAAATAATTGAAATTAGAGAAAATGAAATTAACAAGTTTTGAAGAGTTAGATTGTTGGAAAGCTTGTAGAATAGTGAGGAATAAAGTTAAACTAACTATCAAGAAATTTCCTCCTGAACAAAAGTACGCTTTTTCTGATAACATGAGAAGATCCTCAAGATCGATAACTGAAAATATTGCAGAGGGTTTTGGGCGGTTTCATTTTCAAGAAAATATCCAATTTTCCAGGATTTCCAGAGGTTCATTATTTGAACTTATTGATCAACACATAACAGCTTATGACGAATCATACATTACTAAGGATGAATATAATGACGCTAGAGAACTACTTAATAAAGCTATTGGGTTATTGAATGGATACATTAATTATCTTGAAAAGGCAAAAGCAAAATACAAACAATCAAATACTAACAAATAACATATCAACGTATAACATATCAACGTATAACATATCAACGTTTAACATATAACAATAAGACCATGAACAACGTTATCGAAATAAAATCACTTACAAAAATTTACAACAGCAGTGAAGTAAAAGTTAAAGCAGTTAACGATATCAGTATTAATTTTAAGGAAGGTGAATTTACAGCAGTTGTGGGGCCATCAGGTTCTGGAAAAACAACATTCCTAAATATGTTAGGAGGCCTGGATAGGCCTACAGAAGGGGACGTAATAATAGGAGGTGTTGATGTTTGGAAGCTAAGCTCAAGGAAACTCATCGATTTCAGGATGAATAACATCGGTTTTGTTTTTCAATCATATAACCTTATCCCTGTATTAACAGCTGGGGAGAATGTTGAATTCATTATGCAGCTTCAAGGAAAACCCAAAAAAGAACGTGAACAACGCACAAAAGAATTACTTGAAGCTGTTGGTATTGGCGATAGGATAAAAAGTCGGCCATCAAAACTATCTGGCGGACAACAACAAAGAGTTGCCGTTGCAAGGGCTATGGCTTCAAAACCTGAATTCATTCTTGCCGATGAGCCAACGGCTAACCTTGATTCAAAGGCAACAACCAGTTTACTCGAACTAATGTCGCAAATGAATAAGAAGTTTAACACAACTTTCATTTTTGCAACACATGATCAAAGAGTTATGGATAAGGCTAGAAGGATAGTTACAATTGAAGATGGAAAGATACTAAGCGATGAGCATTTTGATAGGGGTTAAATATGGATTGAAAATCCTGTAGTAGCAGAAATTGTAGAAAGAGCTGATGAATACATTTATAGCTCAGCAAAAAAATATTGCGGTGACCTTGGTTTACTTGATGTAGAATTAATATGACATGAATTATGGATTAAAAATCCAAAGTTCCTAACTTCCCGATTGCAAATCCGGAAGAGCCACTTGCGCTCATTCGGATTTGCAATCCGAATGTAAAGAGAAGCTGGGTTTCTAATCCTATTAAATAAAAAAAATGAAAATTTCATTTAGAATAATAGCATCAGCTTGTTTAATATTACTAGTCTCAATAAATGCAAACGCTCAAAAAAAAGTGCAGGCAACAGGTTTTTTTGAATATCTGAACAACACATGGATTCCAAGTGATACATATGCCATATATGGCTTTTCAGATTGGCAAAACCAATCAACAATATACAATAGAGTTAACCTTTGGTATAGACCAAAAGATAATCTCGAATTTCATGCAGGCATTAGGAACAACTTCACTTTTGGACCTTTAGTGGCACAATACAACAAATTATTTGACTACGCTGAGTTAGCAATTTACGATGATGGCTACCTCGACCTAACATGGCTCATATCAAGCGATAACTCAAATGTTCTATATACAAACCTGGATAGATTGAACATGAAATGGACAATGGATAAATTCGAAGTTACAGTTGGTAGACAAAGAATAAATTGGGGAACAAACCTGGTTTGGAATCCCAACGACATCTTTAATGCTTTCAATTATTTCGATTTTAACTACATCGAACGTCCAGGTAGCGATGCGGTTCTACTTGAATACTACACTGGCGATTTTTCATCAATACAAATTGCCGGAAAACTAAGCTACCGTCAAGAACTGATAGATTCAATTACTCTTGAAAAAAAACTTAGCCTAACAGCGGCTGCACTATATAAATTCAATAAGTGGGGTTATGACATTCAGTTTTTTGGAGGTATGATGCAAACTGATATTACAGCCGGTTTGGGATGGTCGGGAAGTATTGGTGGGGCAGGTTTTACAGGTGAAGCAAGTTGGTTCAGAGACATTGATGATTTTAAGGATACCACAGGTATTGTATTGGCTTCCATCGGTGGAAACTATATATTTAAAAACCAATTAATGCTAAATATGACTGTAATATATAACAGTAATGGTTCCACTGGATATGCCTATAAAAACAGTGGCGCGGCTTTTGGTTCATTTTCTACAATGTTCTCAAGTAGTTTAAATGTGAAAAATCTTACACCATCACGATTTGATATTTTCGGACAAATCTCCTACCCTGCTACACCGCTAATTAATATAAGTCTTTCGGGTATGCTAAATCCATATGATGGTTCTGCCTATGTTGGCCCTTCAGGAACATTTAGTTTAACCGATAACATAAGTTTAATGCTAGTTGGGCAAATGTTCTTTGGTGATGTACTAACCGAATTTGGTGATTATGGGAAAATGTTTTTTATCGACCTTAAATGGAACTTCTAGGGAATTAAAATCTTAGTATTTTTGCACTCTAAAAGAACTAGAAAAAATATGGGCACAGGATATAGACTTACAAGGTTGATACTTCTTACAATACTTGGGATATCTACAATAATATTATCCTTATCAATAAAGGAATTCGGAATATATTTTGGTGTATTATTGATAGTTGGAGCAGCTTTAACAGCTGTTTACCTTTTCATACATTTCGACGAAAGCATAGATGAAAAAATACTCATTGAACTGGCAATCGACGGCTTTGCAGGACTTATCATTTTCACATATCCCGAACCAACCAACAGATTTTTCATGCTCGACTTTTCATTTTGGATAGCACTAATGGGAATATTACATATTGCATCAGGATTGTTTAACAAGAAAAATAGCAACCTATTTTGGCTGTATTTATTAAGCGGAATAATGATGTTAGTATTAGGATTTATTATTCTTAATTATAGTATCGACTATTTGGGATCGGTTGGATATTTGATTGGAATTGTGTTAACTTATTATGCCGGTCTTAATATATATTTACTCCGAAAAAGTAATTTAATAAAAATCTAACACTGTTATTTTAGATCAAAATAAATATAAAATCAATAAAAGTAGTATCATAATCAATATCTACCTGATTTACTGAACGTTCACAATTATAAAATAATGCAACAAAAGGTTGGTTGTTATAAATAAAGTTATTATTTTTGCAGCCCAAAATTTTGAGTAAAAGAGACAACGTATGTATTTAAGTACTGAAGAGAAAAAAGAAATTTTCGAAAAATATGGTAAGAGTAGCGCTGACACAGGTTCTGCTGAAGGCCAAGTAGCCTTGTTTACCTATAGAATCAAACACCTTACAGGTCATTTGAAAAAAAATAAAAAAGATGTGTTCACCCAAAGGTCGTTAATTCGTCTTGTTGGTAAGAGAAGAAGACTACTTGATTATTTAAAAGAAAAGGATATCGAAAGATACCGTGCAATTATCAAGCAACTTGGTCTGAGAAAATAATAAGCTTTAATAGCTGAGGCATGAAAAGGCAATTTACCGATTGCCTTTTTTTGTGTTTTATTAATCACACATTTTAAAAAAAATTAAACTATGTCTATCAACCCTATATCCACAACATTTGAACTCGCAGATGGAAGATCTGTTACAATCGAAACAGGCAAACTTGCCAAGCAAGCTGATGGCTCTGTAGTAGTAAAAATGGGCAACACAATGATACTAGCTACTGTTGTTGCCGCTAAAGATGCAAGAGAAGATGTTGATTTTCTTCCATTAAGTGTAGACTATAAAGAGAAGTATGCTGCTGCAGGAAAATTCCCAGGTGGTTTTTTCAAACGCGAAGCAAGGCCTTCGGAATATGAAATTCTTATATCACGTTTAATCGACCGTGCTTTAAGACCATTATTCCCAAGTGATTTTCACGCAGAAACTCAAATGCTCGTTTCATTAATCTCTGTTGAGAATGATGTTAGTCCAGATGCATTAGCTGCTTTAGCTGCGTCAGCTGCCTTAATGGTATCCGATATTCCATTTAATGGACCAATTTCTGAAGTACGTGTCGCCAGAATAAATGGTGAATTTGTTGTAAACCCAACACTTTCAGCTTTAGCAGAGGCTGACATTGAGCTAATCGTAGCTGCTTCAATGGATAATATCATGATGGTTGAAGGAGAGATGAAAGAAGTAAGCGAAGCTGAAATGCTTGAAGCTATTCAAGTTGGCCATGATGCTATTAAAATACAATGTCAGGCACAAATCGACCTTGCTGCTTTAGTTGAAAAAGCTAAAATAAAACGTGAGTATTGTCATGAAAAAAATGACGAAGAACTAAAAGCGAAAGTAAAAGAAGCTACCTATCAAAAGTGTTATGATATCGCCAAGCAAGGTAATGCCGACAAGCATGCCAGGTCAGATGCTTTTAAAGCAGCTCGTGACGAGTATCTTGAAACTTTTGAAGAAGAAGAAAGAGCTGCTGTAACAGGGTTAGTAAAAAGATATTTCCACGATGTAGAAAAAGAAGCTGTTCGTGATTCGATGCTTAACGAAAATATTCGTATAGATGGAAGAGCAATGAATGAAATACGTCCTATTTGGTCTGAAGTAGATTATTTGCCTTCAACACATGGTTCAGCAATTTTCACAAGAGGCGAAACACAATCATTAGTTACAGTTACACTTGGCAGTAAATTAAACGAACAAAAAGTTGATGGTGCTGTAATTTCAGGAAATAGAGATTTCATGTTGCATTATAATTTCCCTCCATTTTCAACAGGCGAAGTTAAACGTATGATGGGCGTTAGCCGCAGAGAAGTTGGTCATGGTAATCTAGCCGAACGTGCGTTGAAACAAGTTATACCTGGAGGAGAACAAAATCCTTATACCATAAGAATTGTATCTGACATCCTCGAATCAAACGGTTCATCCTCGATGGCTTCAGTTTGTGGTGGAACATTAGCTCTCATGGATGCCGGTGTTAAAATATCCAAACCAGTAGCAGGAATTGCAATGGGTTTAATCACTGATACTACTTCTGGAAAATATGTAGTTCTGTCAGATATTCTTGGAGATGAAGATCACCTTGGCGACATGGATTTCAAAGTTACAGGTACTAAAGATGGTATTACAGCTTGCCAAATGGATATTAAAGTTGATGGACTATCGCATTCAATTCTTGAAGAAGCTCTTGAACAAGCACGTCAGGGAAGAATTCATATTCTAGGAGAGATGGCAAAAACCATTAAAGAGCCTAGAGCAGATTACAAAGACAATGCTCCCAGAATTGAGCAAATGATTATTGATAAAGAATTCATAGGTGCCGTTATTGGACCTGGTGGAAAAGTGATTCAGGAAATACAAAAAATAACCGGTGCAACTATTGTTATTGAAGAAGTTGACAACAAAGGTATTATTGACGTAATGGCTGATAATAAGGCTTCAATTGATGCAGCTAAAAATTGGATTAGTGGAATTACTGCAGTACCTGAGTTAAATAAAACTTATCAAGGAACCGTAAAAAGCATCGTAGCTTTTGGAGCATTTGTTGAAATTCTTCCTGGTAAAGACGGACTATTACACATCTCTGAAATAGATCATAAACGCGTTGAGAATGTGGAAGATGTATTGCATCAGGGAGATAAAATAGAAGTAAAACTCATTGGTATTGATCCAAGGTCAGGAAAACTAAAACTATCTCGTAAGGCTCTTATTGAAAGAGCTAAGAAAGAAGAATAGATTACTAAGTAACCTTTGAAAATCATCAACGTATAAGATTCAGTATAAAGTAAAAATAATATGAGGCAACTTAAGATCACCAAGCAGGTTACAAATCGCGAAACCGCATCACTTGATAAATATTTACAGGAGATTGGTAAGGTTGATTTGATTACTGCTGAACAAGAAGTTGAACTTGCACGTCGAATTAAACAAGGAGACCGTATTGCTCTGGAGAAACTTACAAAAGCAAATCTTCGCTTTGTGGTATCAGTATCAAAGCAATATCAAAATCAAGGACTTAGCTTGCCTGACTTAATAAATGAAGGTAACTTAGGTCTTATAAAAGCTGCTCAAAGGTTTGATGAAACCCGTGGATTTAAATTTATTTCCTACGCAGTTTGGTGGATTCGTCAATCAATTCTACAAGCTCTTGCTGAGCAATCCAGAATTGTTAGACTTCCATTGAATAAAATTGGATCTATTAATAAAATCAATAAGGCAGCAGCCAGACTCGAGCAATCATTCGAAAGGGAACCTAATCAAAAAGAGATTGCCACTGAACTTGAGATGACCGAAAACGAAGTGAAAGAATCGCAACGTAATGCCGGTCGTCATGTGTCCATGGATGCACCTTTGATTCAGGATGAGGATAATACAATGTACGATGTGCTTCGTAGCGATGAAGGTCCAACTCCGGAAACAGGTCTATTATATGAATCGCTTCGTAAAGAAATTGACCGTGCTGTTCAAACGCTTACACAACGTGAAGCAGATGTAGTGAAACTTTACTTCGGACTTGGTGAAGGCCACCCAATGACACTTGAGGAAATTGGCGAAAAATTCGACCTGACTCGCGAACGTGTTCGACAAATAAAAGAAAAAGCCATTCGTAGGCTTAAACATACATCGAGAAGTAAGATTCTAAAATCTTATCTTGGATAAAAAACAAAGCGTTGGCATTTTAGCTGACGCTTTTTTTATTTAATAGAAACCCATTCCATCCGTCTAACCCCATTCTTCCAACCTTCCATCCATCCTTCCCTTCCCCAATTCTTCCTTTCTTCGATTCTTCCAACCATCCACCCAATTTATTATCTTTGCAAAAAATTAAACTATGGATCACCTTATAGCGCCGTCATTGCTTTCTGCAGATTTCAGTAACCTAAAAGCCGATATTGAAATGGTTAATAAAAGTAATGCCGACTGGTTTCACCTTGATGTTATGGATGGTATGTTTGTTCCGAACATTAGCTTTGGCATGCCAATAATTAAGGCAATTAAAAAACTTGCTAAAAAGCCCCTTGATGTTCATCTTATGATAGTTCAACCCGAAAGATATATCAGTGACTTTAGGAAAGCTGGCGCTGACATACTAACAATTCATTATGAGGCTAGTACACATTTACACCGAAGTATTGCCGAGATTAAATCCAATGGAATGAAAGCAGGAGTTGTGCTTAACCCTCATACTCCGGTAAATGTTCTAGTGGATATTATAAGTGATCTCGACCTGGTACTGTTAATGTCGGTTAACCCGGGGTTTGGTGGGCAAACATTTATCAATAATACTTACAATAAAATAACTAAGCTAAAAAACCTTATTGAAAAAACCAATTCAAATGCTCTAATTGAAATTGATGGTGGTGTAACACTTGATAATGCATCAAAATTATTTGAAGCTGGTGCTGATGTATTGGTTGCAGGGAATACAGTTTTTAGTTCTGATGACCCAATTAATACTATCAAAAAACTTAAACAATCTTAATCGATGTACCCATACTTACGATTGATTAAACTTTTTGCTACCAAAAAATCCAGAAAACAACTTGCAATTGGTGATGAAAGCATTCTGCCAATGCGTGTTTGTTTGGTTGATATTGACCCATTTATGGAGCTTAATAATGGTCGTCATTTAACGATGATGGATTTTGGCAGATTTGACCTGGCTTTGAGAAGCGGATTATTAAAGGTTGTTAGGCAACAAGGTTGGGGATTGGCAGTTGCAGGTGCAAGCGTACGATATCGCCATCGTTTAAAATTTTGGCAAAAGTACCTGCTATATTCACAAGTTGTTGGATACGATGAAAAATGGTTTTACTTCCATCAAAAGACAATTAGTAATGGTAAAATCCATTCTGCAGCTCTGATACGTACTGCAGTAACATCAAACAAAGGTATTGTAGTAACTCATGATGTTCTAACAGCAATGGGTTATGATAAAGTTGATTATACTGTTCCCAACTGGGTAGCGGCTTGGGCCGATGCAGATGAATTGAGGCCTTGGGAATAGTTTCACAACTCTAATTTCCTTAATCTTCTGAAAGTTATTTTTTGTCATTAGAACTGTATTGAATAATCATCAACATTCTTAAACCACTCAACATTATAAGTTTGGCTGGCATACGAGTAGTAACCTAAATAGTAGTCTCCTTTAAACTTAAAAATTGTTACAAGGCCATTATTACCGGGCAGTAAATTGGCATAATCCTGTATAAAATTATATGTGTATTTCGTGATTAGCGTAGTTGAATGAGTAAGTGATACAGAGTTGATAACACTATAAAAATAAACTGACTTTCGAGACAAGTAGGATGTAAAGCTATAATTAGATGGAAAATAGTAAATTGGATCGGGCATTACCAGATAGTCCCCTTTACCAACTTTCATATCTCCTCCTGATGTAAGAAACATGCTCCCCGATACCCCTCGTGAATTCTGAGTTTCTGTAACTGCACCAATAACAAGTTGATAATTAGATTTATTCTTAAATACAGTAATTGAAGGTTTCATCGCCGCCGCCATCCTATAAAACTTCTTCGACTTTTTGATATTTCTTTTTACCGTATGCCCATACATCAAACCTTCTTGCTCATTTCTTTTAATAAAACCCGAATTAGCAAAGTCTGCCTTGCTTTTTCTATTGCCACTAAAATAAACTTCTGTTCCTTGATTCTTAAGGCTATGGATTTTTATTCCAACGTTATAATTACCATACCTTACTTGAAAAAGATTATCGTCATATATGAATGAATTGATTTTTGTTACACCGTCATCTATATAAGTATTATTCTCAAATGGGAAATTATAAAATTCATAACCCCCGGTTTTCAGACTAAGACTGATAAAAAATGTTGTATCTGCTAATCCATCTAAAGTGATTACGATATTATCACTTATTTTATATGTCTTATTTTTGGCTGATGCAGTATAAAGGCTAATAGGCAACAAGCTGGTAATCTTTTGTAACCCATCATCCTTTGCATCAATAATACTATAAAGTGAACCCTCATATAAAGTTCCTTTAAATTTACTCAAGTCAATTTCATATCCAACAAAAGAACCATTGCTTTCTCCAAAATACTTATTAACGACTAAAATATTTGAATTTTCCACAATACTTAATACTATCAAGCTATCTTTTACTTCCCAGGAAGCGAGATATTTCCTATCTACTTTGATATCCTCATTTGTAATTTCTTCATGATCTCCGGTTGCAAGGTTGATCTTTACGCGAGTTAAGGAAGTCATTTTTTTATTACTAAAGGCAAGCACTAAAGTACTATCCGTTAAATAGCCACCTAAATATTGCCTTGTATTATTCGACGACTTTTTAAGTGCAATCTCTAGCTGATACTCATTATTACTATCTAAATAGATGATAACTATATCATTACCACCAAAAAAAACCAACGGCAATCCTATTTCCTCATTTGTGGTTATTGGGTGAACTTCCGTTTTATTATTAAACTGGATGTACTTGTTTAGCAATGATAACTGTGAGTATCCACAAAGGAAGTTTAGTACAAGTACAATTATTGCGATTAGTGTTCTCATTTTCAAATAAAATGCAAAAATACTAAGTTACTTTTAATAACTTTGCTTCAAATAAACTTTACATTATGAATACAGATATATTAAAACTTCAGCCGGCAATTGTATGGCAATATTTTAAAGAAATATTAGAAATTCCACGTCCTTCAAAAAAGGAAGAAAAGATAATAAGCTACCTATTGAAATTTGGAAATGAGCAGAATCTTGAAACTAATCAGGATGAAATTGGGAATGTTCTTATTAGAAAACCTGCAACCCCAGGCATGGAAAACCTTAAATCTGTAGTACTTCAAAGCCATATAGATATGGTTTGTGAAAAAAACAGCGATAAGGTACACGATTTTGATAACGATCCCATTGAATCAGTAATTGATGGAGATTGGGTAACAGCTAACGGAACAACCTTAGGTGCTGATGATGGGATTGGCATAGCTGCTCAGCTTGCAATTCTTGCTTCAAAAGATATTGAACATGGCCCCATCGAATGCCTTTTCACAATAGATGAAGAAACCGGTCTTACCGGAGCATTTGGTCTGAAACCCGGATTTCTGCAAAGCGATATCCTGCTTAATCTCGACTCAGAAGACGAAGGTCAGCTTTTTATAGGCTGTGCAGGTGGGCAAGATACACAAGCATGGTTGCCATTCGATTACGAAGAGTCTCCTGAAAAACATAAGGCATATAAAATTATGGTTAGTGGCTTAAAGGGTGGTCATTCAGGCGATGAAATAAATAAGGGACATGCAAATGCAAATAAAATACTTAACAGATTTTTATGGTGTAAGAAAGATGATTTCGGATTAAAGCTAGTTGTATTCGATGGCGGTAATCTACGTAACGCCATTGCCCGTGAAGCCTTTGCCATAGTGCTTATTCCTGAGGAAAATGTAAAAAATGTAATAGATGCTGTAGCGAAGTTTAAAGAAATGAGCAGAGCTGAATTCAACATCACCGAACCGTTAATGGAGATTACAATTGATGAAGTATCCATGCCAGAGACTATTATTGATAATGAATCATTTGATGAGTTGGTAAATGCTATATATGGTTGCCCGCACGGTGTTATAGCCATGTCGCAAAGTATTGACGATTTCGTTGAAACATCCACAAACCTTGCTTCAGTAAAGTTTCAGGAAGATGAAATTCTTATAACAACAAGCCAAAGAAGTTCTGTTGAGTCGGAAAAGCAGGACATAACAAATATGGTGAAAAGCGTATTTAAACTTGCCGGAGCACGAACACTCACATCTGAGGGTTACCCCGGTTGGACGCCAAATCCTGATTCAGACATTGTTAGAATAACAGTTAATTCATACAAAAAACTTTTCAATATCGAACCTGAGGTTCTTGCAATACATGCCGGACTTGAGTGTGGACTAATAGGCGACAAATATCCCGGCATGGATATGATATCTTTTGGGCCAACAATTAAACGTGCTCATTCACCAGAAGAAAAAATTGAAATTGAAACAGTAAGTAAATTCTGGGATCTTACTTTAGATGTCCTTAAAAATATCCCAAATAGATAAAAAAAATGCAAAAAAAGATAGTCGTACTAGGTGGAGGCTTTGCTGGAATTGAAGCAGCAATAAAATTACAAAAATACGGTTACCATACTACTCTGGTTAGTAATCGAGACTATCTGTTTATTTATCCAATTTCAATCTGGATTCCTGTTAATAAAAAAAGTTTCGATGATGTAACAATACCTCTTGAAAAGCTAAGTAATAAACATGGTTTCAATTTGATAATTGACGAAGTTAAAAGAATTTCAACCAAGGATGACAAAGTAGAACTTCACACGCACACAATAGATTATGATTACCTTATAGTTGCAATGGGAATGTCAAAGTTACAAAGCAAAGGGTTGGAATTTACTCATTCTATTTGTGGCAATCCACCTGGGTCTGTCACTATCAAAAACGAGCTTGAAGAATTGATCAAAAGGGGTTTCGGAAAAATTGCCATTGGTTTTGGAGGCAACCCAAACGATCCTACTGCAACAGCTGTTAGAGGTGGTCCTGCATTTGAATTACTCTTTAATTTTAGCCACTATCTTAAAAAAAGGAAAGTTAGAGATAACTTCGAAATTACTTTTTTTGCACCAATGGAAGAGCCAGGCAAAAAAATGGGCGATAATGCGTTTACCAAACTAAGTGCTTATTTTAAGAGATATAATATAAAAGCAAAAACGGGAATAAAGATTAAAGAATTTACCAAAAACAGCGTTGTATTCGCCAATGGGTCAATGCTTGAAAGTGATCTGATATTATTTATCCCCGGAGGCAGCGGCCATACGGTTATTAGTAGTTCTGATTTGCCAATTACTGAGGCAGGCTTCATTAAAATAAACGACAATTGCAAAGTGGACAGCTTGGAAAATGTTTATGCGATTGGCGATATTAGTGCAATTGAAGGTCCACCGTGGGCAGCCAAACAAGGTCATGTTGCGGAAGTAATGGCTGATGTAGCTTCACATAATATTCACAACCATATTATCAACAACAAATCCCGAAAAGGATACCAAAGTCAACTAAATATTGTTTGTATTATGGATACCGGCGATGGAGCTGCATTTGTATACCGAAAAGCTAATTTCAACATTATGATACCACTTCCAATTATAGGCCATTGGCTAAAAAAAGGTTGGGGATTCTATTATCGAAACTCAAAACTTGGAAAAATCCCAAGAATCCCTGGCTTGTAACAGCCTGATTTACTTTAAATTTTGGACAACCCATTTCTCAGATTTCTTTTGAACTCAATTGCACGGTTGAATAATTTTTTTGTCTAGGATAATTGGTTAATTTTGACGATAATTTTTTACCTATGGATGTACTTGATTTTGATGTAATCAGGCCTTATAATTTTCAGGAGATACAAGAGGCAATACCACGAATACTTGCCGATACAGCGTTTCATCACATGTTGGACTATTTATTTACTCCCGAAAAAAAAGATCTCGTAATATCGAATTTGAGCAAGGCACAAAATGTACATGAATTTCAGATTGCATTAACCCTATCTTCAATAAATTCAATAATAGAAAAATCCTCAAACGGAGTAACTTACTCCGGATTTGAAAATATTAGCAATGATAATGCTTATGTATACTTAGCTAATCATCGTGATATTGTCCTCGACTCATCAATACTCGGTGTTATTCTTCTGGAACTTGGACTAAAAACCCCATATATAACTTGGGGAAGCAACCTAATGGTGTCTCCTTTAATTGTTGATTTAGGAAAATCAAATCAAATGATAACAGTCTTCAGAGAGGGGAGTCCCAAAGAGCTACTACTAAACTCGCAACGCCTTTCCAGTTTCATTAGAAAAACAATATTGGAGACGAAAAAACCGGTATGGATAGCCCATAGAAAAGGAAGAGCAAAAAAAGGTTTTGACAAAACCGATGTTAGTATTCTTAAAATGTTGACCTTATCGGGAGATACCGATATTGTAACTAAACTCATCGAACTTAACATCACTCCATCAACTATCAGCTACGAATGGGAGCCATGTGATGCTATGAAGGTAAAGGAGATTTATTTGTCGAGCGACAATACTTATGTAAAAAGCAAAGACGAAGATTTCAATAGTATCCTTGGTGGATTAATCGGCGATAAAGGCAGAATTCATATATCAATGGGGAAGCCAATTAACGAAGAAATCAAGAAAATCGACTTAACCCAAATTAATAATAACGAGTTTGTTAGTAAAGTAGCTGAACTGATTGATAAACAAATTTATACAAACTATAAATTATGGCCATCAAATTATTTGGCTTACGATTTATTATATAATGCATCTCGATATTCTGATAAATACACAGATGACACAAAAGTTAAATTAGAGAATAGATTCAATAAAACAGCAGAAATAACTAAACATAACAATAAAGAAATCCGCGATCTATTTTTATTGCTTTATGCAAATCCAGTAATAAATAAGTTGAACTATTCATCGCAATAATATTCATGAAATTAACAGACACAAGTTTGTTCTGATAATTTCTTTTTTTTGATTGATTATAAACTAACAGATGGTAACAATATCAAAAAAACCATTGCTTCCCGAAGATTACAAAAATGTGCTTTTCAAATTTGAAAGCATTAATATTGATAATGATACATTGAATAATGTTGAAAGCTGTTTTGATTTCCTGGTTGATTTTGCGAGTAACAAAATTATTTATGGAGTAAATACAGGCTTAGGCCCAATGGCTCAATATCGTATCGAAGATGAAGATCAGCTCGACTTACAATATAATTTAATTCGCAGTCACTCAGCAGGATCAGGAAAACCACTTGAGCCAATGTATGTTCGTGCTGCTATGATATCACGACTAAAAAGTCTTTCTCTGGGATATTCAGGTATTCATACCGATGCTATTCAACTTATTGTTGAGTTATTGAATAAAAACATTATACCTTATATTCCTGAACATGGTGGTGTGGGTGCAAGCGGCGATTTAGTTCAACTATCTCACCTAGCATTGGTACTTATAGGTGAGGGAGAAGCTTATTTTAATGGGACACTTCAGCCCGTAAAAACAATTTTTGAAGAACTTGGGATAACCCCTTTAAAAATTAAACTAAGAGAAGGACTTGGGTTAATAAATGGAACATCCGTAATGTCGGGTATAGGAATTGTTAATATCCTCTTGGCAAAACACATTATTAACTGGTCGATATTAGCATCAGCAATGATAAATGAAATTGTTGAATCATTTGATGATCACTTTTCAGTTGTTCTCAATAATGTAAAAAAACACAATGGTCAACAATTGGTTGCAAAGGCAATGAGAGATATTGTTACGGATAGCCAGTTAATTAAAAAGCGTGACGACCATCTCTTCAATGGACAGATTTCTGAAAAGATATTTAAACAAAAAATTCAGGAGTACTACTCACTAAGGTGTGTTCCGCAAATACTTGGGCCTGTTTTTGACACTATTTCAAATGCTGAAAAAGTACTTGTGGATGAAGTTAATTCAGTAAATGATAATCCCGTTGTAGACGCAAACAGCAAACAGGTTTATCACGGCGGAAATTTTCATGGCGACTATGTTTCTTTTGAAATGGATAAACTTAAAATTGCCATTACAAAGCTTTCGATGTTAGCTGAAAGACAGTTGAATTTTTTAATGAATAATAAACTAAATGATATATTGCCTCCCTTTGTAAATCTGGGTATTTTAGGATTAAATTTAGGTATGCAGGGCGCTCAATTTACCGCTACTTCCACAGTTGCCGAGAATCAAACCTTATCTAATCCAATGTATGTACACAGTATACCAAGCAACAACGACAATCAGGATATTGTTAGCATGGGCACAAATTCTGCCCTATTGGCAAAAAAAGTAATTGAAAATACTTTCGAAGTACTAGCAATTGAATTTCTTACAATTATTCAGGCCATTGATTATCTAAAAATTGATAATAAACTCGGTAAACAATCACAATCGGTTTATAAACAACTTCGTGAGCTCGTACCTGTTTTTGTTGAAGATACTCCAAAATATAAAGATATGGAACGGATTAGTTCATATCTTAAGCTTAATAATCCATCAATTATATCTTAACTCAATTTAAATGAAACATGCATTGGTAACAGGAGGATCGGGAGGTATAGGAAGTGCAATATGCATTCGCCTTGCTACAATGGGGTACAATGTTATCGTACATTATAATATTAATAAAGTAGCAGCTATAAATACATTAGATGCTATAAAATCAGAGGGTGGTAATGGTGAAATAATTCAGTTTAACATAAGTAATAATCTTGAAGTTAACAAATCCCTAACCAATTGGAAGAAAAATAATCCCGACAAATATATATCGGTACTTATTAACAATGCGGGCACTTCTAAAGATATGTTGATGGTTTGGATGGAAGAAAATGACTGGAACAGTGTTATTGATACAAATCTAAATAGCTTCTTTAATACTACTTCACCGCTTTTAAAAGATATGGTGTTGAATAAATGGGGCAGAATAATAAATATTGTTTCATTATCAGGAATTAAGGGATTACCTGGTCAAACAAATTATTCTGCTGCAAAAGCAGGTGTAATTGGTGCCACAAAAGCACTAGCACAAGAAGTTGGTCGTAAAAATATAACGGTTAATGCAGTAGCACCCGGTTATATTGCTACTGAAATGACGAATGCTTTAGATGAAAAACAACTTAAAAAGCTAATTCCCATAAATAGATTTGGGAAACCTGAAGAAGTAGCCGAACTGGTAGCTTTTCTGGCTGGAGAAAATTCATCATATATTACCGGTGAAGTTATCAATATTAATGGAGGACTTTATACCTAACAATATGAATAGAGTAGTGATTACAGGAATGGGCATATATTCAACAATTGGATATAATCTGGATGAAGTTACTAATTCTTTATATAACGGAAAATCCGGGATAGTTTTTGATGCAAGTAGAAAAGACCTTGGTTTCAGGTCAGCATTAACAGGTAGTATCAGCCGCCCCATACTTAAAGGAGTATTGTCCAGACGAATGAGAGTTGGCTTGGCAGAACAAGGTGAATATGCCTATATTGCTACCATGGAGGCACTTAAAAATGCTGGCCTTGACCAAGATTATCTTGACTCGAATGAAGTAGGGATACTATATGGAAACGATAGTTCGTCAACTGCTGTAATTGAAGCTGCAGATATAATTAGGAATAAAAAAGATACAATGCTTATCGGTTCAGCATCAATATTCCAATCCATGAATTCAACAGTGTCGATGAACCTAAGCGTTATTCTCAAATTAAAGGGAATAAATTTTACCATAAGTGGAGCTTGTGCAAGTGGATCCCATTCAATAGGAATGGGGTACTTAATGATTAAACAAGGTTTACAGGACACAATAATTTGTGGCGGCGCACAGGAAATTAACGCTTTATCCATGTGTAATTTTGATGCCCTTAATGCATTCTCAATAAGAGAAAATATGCCCACAAAAGCTTCCCGACCTTTTGACAGAGATAGAGATGGCCTTGTTCCAAGTGGTGGTGCTGCAACTATTATTATAGAAAACTACGAATCAGCAATAAAAAGAGGGGCTCCAATACTTGGCGAAATAATTGGGTATGGCTTTTCTTCAAATGGAGACCATATTTCTGTTCCAAACGTAGATGGACCTGTTCGATCTTTGGAAAAAGCACTAAAAGATGCACGATTAAAACCTGATGAAATTGATTACCTAAATGCTCATGCTACATCAACACCTGTTGGTGATTTAAATGAAGCAAAAGCTATTTATCAGGTTTTTAAACATGGACGAATACCAGTTAGCTCAACTAAGGGAATGACAGGCCATGAAATGTGGATGGGAGGTGCCAGCGAAATTATTTATTCAATGCTTATGGCACAAAACTCATTTATAGCGCCAAATATTAATTTTGAAAACCCTGACGAACATAGTGCCAAACTAAATATTATTCCTGAAACAAAAAGTCATAAGATAAATACTTTCCTTTCAAACTCATTTGGTTTTGGTGGTACAAACTCAACCCTTATTGTACGTAAATTATAGTTTATAATTATTTCAATCAAATCAACAGACATAACACCCAATATCTTTAGTTGAATATTCCAAATACATCGAAAATAATTGTTAATTTTGCAGACTTTATAACACTATTACAGTTAAGCAATGAGCATAGATGAAGTTAAAGAATTAGTGAATGAATTTTTAATTGAGGAGTTCGAATTGGAAGAATCGCAACTCTTGCCCGATGCATTAATGAAAGATGATCTTGACATTGAAAGCCTTGATTTCGTTGATATAGCTGTAATAATTGAAAAAGAGTTTCAGCTAAAGGTTACAAGCGAAGATATTGAAAAAATTATTAAGCTTGAGGATCTTTACAACTACATATTCGATCATACCCAAAACTAATGTCATCCTGGAAAGGTAAAACTCGGGGTGGACTGACCGGGTACCGGATTTTCCTTTTTTTATTACAAAACGTCAATATAAACGCAGCATATTTATTGCTCTATTTCGTTGCTCTATATTACGTAATATTCGCACGAAAAGCACGAAAACCTATGTATTATTATTTTAATACTATTATTGGGTTCGGACTTTTAAAATCCATCTACTATCTGTACTTAAACAACTTAACCTTTGGTAAAGTTATAATTGATAAAGTTGTAATGATGGCAGGAATCCCGAACAAATTCACATTCGAATTTGAAGGCGAACAACATCTCCATCAAATGGCAAATAATAATGGAGGACTAATTATTGGAGCACATATAGGTAATTGGGAAATAGCAGGACACCTACTCGATAGAATAAACAAGCCAGTACACATTGTAATGCTTGATGCTGAGCACAAGAAAATTAAGAATCTTTTGGATAATGTAATGACACAGAAAAAAATGAATGTCATTCCCATAAAGGATGATATGTCACATCTATTCTTAATAAAAGAAGCGCTTATAGCCAATGAAATTGTAGCAATTCATGGTGATCGCTTTTTACCTGGCTCAAAAACCATGAGTGTTAATTTCTTAGGAAAAGATGCCCAATTTCCTACCGGGCCTTTCTATATTGCCATGAAATATAACAAACCTGTAGCCTTTGTGTCTGCTGTTAAGGAAAATAACAAACATTATCACTTAAAAGCCACACCTCCAGAAATATACCTTAACTCTAAAAGTTTAATCAATCGAAATAAAATACTTCACAAGATGATAACTGATTACACAAATGAGCTTGAGTTAACTTTAAATAAATATCCGGAGCAATGGTTTAATTATTACTATTTTTGGAACAAAATTGCATAAATACATGAAAAACTATGGTTCAGACTCTAAGTCAGCACTACAAGCAAAATTTGATGCCCAGAAAATAGCCTTTGCTCCAATAATGTTTCAAGCAGCAAGAGCTTTAAGAAATCTGGGGATTATGCAAGCGTA
>FLOH01000244.1_pt1 | contig 140204 bp, 140 predicted proteins | sample 756751 | NCBI WGS metagenome assembly FLOH01 (sample SAMEA4026879, study PRJEB14308) | marine metagenome | biome: coastal water; material: water | depth 74 m | reverse complement strand
AAGTGTCTAACTGTGTCTAAGTATTGATGGAAGAACATTGAAAATCAAGAGCTTCATAAGTTATTGATTTTACTTGTAAATGGTGCCCGGGGGCGGATTTGAACCACCGACACGAGGATTTTCAGTCCACTGCTCTACCCCTGAGCTACCCGGGCACGGGCAAGGTATCTTACCTTGGGTCGAGCGGTTTTAGGATAGCGGCGGGGCACTGTCCAGTGACTTTCGCGAAAAAAGCTCCGTAACGATTAACTTTGGGTCAATGCAGTTGCCGTGATGGGTTACCGACTGACTCTGCCTTTTCTTCGTCGCCTTCGATTTCCGCGCTGGGGACGCTATAACTCTCGTTAAACCATTTTCCCAGATCAATATCTGCACATCTTTTGGAACAGAACGGGCGATACTTTTCGCTGGGTGGTTTGGAACAGATTGGACAGGACATCGGTTTTACATTCGTTTGATCTGGCTGGTCGATTGAAAGTGCCAAAACTTTGCGCCAAGAGCAATTGGCAATGTCAGGCGGGATTGCATCTCTGGTTGAAGCCGCGGGCCTTTATACTTAGGGTTTCACCCGATGACTAAGGGCAAGGCAGGTAAAAATGGACAGCACAATTCGTGATTTCGATATTAACGGCATTGATCAGTCATTTATCGAGAACCCTTTCCCAACTTTGAAAGCCCTACGCGAACAAGCCCCCGTGCATCGAAACCCGGACGGTTCTTTCTATCTGACACGCTACGACGACGTTTTGAAAACTTATCAGTCGCGCGCGATGCTTTCCGATAAAAAGGTTGAATTCGGCAAGAAATTTGGCCAATGCCCCTTGTTTGTCCATCATACGACAAGCCTGATTTTTAACGATCCACCATATCATACCGTCGTGCGAAAGTTACTGGCCGCAGCCTTTACACCGCGCAAACTGGCTGAGATGGAACCGTTAATCGAGACCATCGTCAATCGACTTATGGATCGCGCCGAGGACTTGCAGGAATTTGATTTCATTCAGGATTTCTCCACGGCTCTGCCGACTGAAATTATTTCATTCATGTTGGGAATTCCCGAGCAACACCGCGCCAAATTGCGCGGATTTTCAATAGCCATCCTAGGTGCGCTCGACCCGGTTGTTTCAGCCGAACGCCTGGCGATAGGGAACGCAGCGGTGACCGAATTTTCAGCCCTGCTTGATGATCTGATCAATCACCGACGTGCAAATCCTGACAGCGCCGGACAGGGCGAGGTTTTGGACTCTCTGATTTTCGGCGACGTGGACGGGCGCCGGCTTAATCAGGACGAACTGATTCAGAACTGCATTTTCTTACTGAACGCGGGCCACGAGACAACGACCAGCTTTGTCGGCAATGCCGTTGGGATGTTGCTGGAATATCCGGACCAGCATCAGTTGCTAAAACGCGATCCAAATCTGATCACCTCAACAGTGGAGGAGGTTTTGCGTTTTCAAAGCCCGTTACAGATCGGCAACCGCCTGACCTCAGAGCCGATCAAACTTTCCAGCGCGACCCTGCCTGCCGGAACGTATGTTCACACGTCAATCGCCGGGGCCAATCGCGACCCCGAGGTTTTTGACAAACCCGAAACTGTCGATATCACCCGCAAACCAAACCGGCATCTGGCGTTTATCACGGGTATTCACGTTTGTCTGGGGGCGACTCTGGCGCGGATCGAAGGCAAGATTGCTTTGGGTGGTTTGGTGAAACGGTTTCCAAATATACAATCGTCCGGACCGGCCACGATCATGCCACTGGCACGGTTTCGGGGATATAATACGCTGCCCGTTCGGGTATGACTCAGGCGCTTGCCACCAATTGGGTCAAAGGAATGCGATCGCGTTTGCGCTGAAGTTCCATATGGCCAAGCGGTGTCCATCCGACCAGATTTGTTTCAACCGTATCTTGCCTTAACGCGCGGTTCATTGCCTGTTCGACGGTGCGGCGTTCCTTTTTGCCCATCGGCGCGAAGTCCACCACGATTTGACCAGCCAATCCGCGAAGGCGCAATTGCCGTGGCAGATCGCGTGCAGCGGCCAGATTGGCCTTCAAGCCTGCCGCGAAGGAAAAATCAGCACCGGTGTTGATATCAACCGCAACCAGCGCGCGGGTGGGTTCGATGATCATTGTCGCGCCGCCTGTCAGATCAACCTCGGGCGACAGGGCCTGATCCAACAGCTCCCAAACCCCATGATCCGCAAAGCTGCCCTCGTTTTCGAACACCTGATCCGGCAGGGGATCGGTCCAGTCGCGCCAAGCCAGATATTCGGCGCTGGGTGCGTCAAACAAAAGTTCGGCGGCACTTCCTTCCGCTTCGGCCAGCACCCCGGCACAGGTGTCCCGCAGGATCGCTATTTCATCAGTAATGTCGTCCTGCGAAGCCCCGGCACAGGCGGATCGCAGGATCAACCCGATGCCGTCAGGTGCGTCGCGCATAACCTCTTGTGCCAGATCCAAAAGACGGGCGCGCTCGTCCTCGTCACGGATGGATCGGGCGAGATTAAAGCCGGCAGCATCTGGTGTCACGATACCGTAACGACCCTTGAACAACAGCCGCGTCGTGACCGGCACCGCTTTGCCTTCGTCAGGCCGCGACGTCACTTGCACCAAAAGTCGTTGCCCGGGCGAGATGCCTTTGGCCTGCCGCAGATAACCGTTGTGACCATCGGTCAGGTTCACCATTACGCCGTTTTGACCCTTGACCGGACGGTCAGCAATTGCACGATAAATCGCACCGGGAACAGGCGCGTCATCGTCAATCGGGTCGATCAAAATATCTTCAAGCTGGCCATCCACGATCAACGCGGCAGCGGCGCGACCGTTGATCCTGTCGATAACCGCGATGCGACCTTTCATATGGCAGCTCCCTCGGGCAACACGTATCCGGCCGCGTGCAGCAGCCCTGCGGTTTCCGCCAACGGCAGGCCAACAACCGCGCTGAATGATCCGCTGATCCACGGGATCAGGGCCCCGGCCAGCCCTTGAATTCCGTAAGCTCCGGCTTTGCCTTGCCATTCACCTGAACGGATATATGCAGATAGCTCGCCGTCAGACAGATGCTTCATTTTCACAGCCGTCACCACGTCCCGCTGCCAAATGCGATCACCAAGGCGCAGGGCAACGGCGGTAATCACCTTGTGGCGTCGACCCGACATCAGCATCAACATTCGCACCGCATCCGCCGCATCTACAGGCTTGCCCAGAACACGCCGCCCGACGGCAACCGTCGTGTCAGCACATAAAACCAGTTCATCTTGCGCAGATGGCACCGCCAAAACCTTTTCGCGCGCCATCCTGATGCAATAGGGGCGCGGCAATTCAGTTTTCACGGGATCTTCGTTGATATCCGGCGCGCGAATTTCATCGGGCACAATGCCGATTTGCGCCAAAAGCGCAAGGCGTCTGGGGGACGCTGAACCAAGGATCAGACGCATCGGCCCAACCTATTTATAGCGGTAATTGATCCGGCCTTTGCTAAGGTCATAGGGGGTCATTTCGACCTGCACCTTGTCACCTGCCAGCACCCGAATACGGTTTTTGCGCATCTTGCCAGCCGTATGGGCGATTATCTCATGGCCGTTTTCAAGCTCAACCCGAAATGTCGCATTCGGCAAAAGCTCGATCACGACACCTGGAAATTCGAGCAATTCTTCCTTGGCCATGTGTTCTCCGATCAGTTTCAACAATACGCGTTTACACACGCGCCGCCTAAATGACGCCGTTGCGGCGAAATTTCAAGGCTTATTCGCATATTCGGGCCTTTAGGATGCGTCGTCTGCATCGTTATTTTGCGTAGGTCCAAAACGGTCGTTGATCCGCGCGATAATCTGGTCCCGCGCCTGTCGGTACGACGCTAGTTTAGCGTCGCGCGTTTCGCCAAGACCGGTTGGGTCGATAATTGGCCAATATTCAACGTCAAGCGACGCAAACCGGGTGAATTCCAACGCGCGGCGTTGCGAGGCGGGCGATAAGGCTACGATCAAGTCGTAACTTTCCAAATCGTCGCCCCAATCCACCATTTCGTCCATTGTCCTAACCCGGTGCTTGCTAAGTTCAACGCCGATTTCCTGGCACACCGCGATGGCAAAGCCGTCAATTTCCAGATCATTCTTGACCCCTGCGGACTGCACATAGATCGACTGCCCCACATGTTTCTTCAACAAGCCTTCGGCCATAGGGGAACGAACTGCGTTGTAATCACAACAAAAAAGAACCGCATGTGGGGTTTCTTTGCTCATACCCTAGCCCTTGAAATGCAGTACGCAGATCAGCGTGAACAATCGGCGTGAGGTAAGCCAATCAATCACCACTTTGCCCTCAAGACGTTCCAGCAAAACGCGCGAACCTTCATCATGAATACCGCGCCGCCCCATATCTATCGCCTCGATCTGGCTGGGTGGCAGGCGCTTCACCGCATCAAAATACGCCTCGCATATTTGGAAATAGTCTTTGACGACCTGCCGGAACGGGCTGAGGGACAGGTGAAATTCAGCGACCATTTCGCTATCTTTGTTCTGAATACTAAAGACCAGCCGGCCATCAATAATCGACAGAAGCAAGCGAAACGGCCCGGGCGGAACGTCGCGACCCGGGACTTCAGGTAGCGAAAAACTATTTTCCTCCAGCAGATCATAGATCGCAACTTTGCGTTCCTGATCAATTTCAGGCGTAGGTGCCGGCAACCCGGTTTCATCAATTTCGACATGGATCAGGCAAGACATCGCTTCAGCCCTTTCGTTCATTCAGGGCATCAAGCCGCGCGCGCACAGACAGACCATGGGCCTCGAGTCCTTCTGATTGCGCAAGTGTTTCCGCTGCCGGGCCGATAGCCGCCAGGGCTGCTGGCGACATTTTCGCCAAAGTAGTTCGCTTCATGAAATCAAGCACCGACAGACCCGACGAAAACCGTGCCGACCGCGCTGTTGGCAGAACATGGTTTGGGCCGCCGACATAATCGCCGATAGCTTCGGGTGTAAACGCCCCGATAAAAATCGCGCCGGCATGGGTTACATGTTCGGCAAGTGTGTCCGCGTCTTTTACACATAATTCCAGATGTTCAGGCGCAATCTGGTCAGATAGTGCTGCCGCCTCGGTCAGGGATTGCACGACGATAATCGCGCCGAAATCCCGCCAGCTTTGCGCCGCAATTGCCCGGCGTTGCAATGTTTTCAATCGCGCATCCACTGCGTCGGCGACCGCTTGGCCAAAACTTGCATCATCCGTAATCAGGATCGCCTGGGCTGCCGTGTCGTGTTCCGCCTGACTAAGCAGATCAACAGCGATCCAATCCGGATTATTATCCTTATCGGCGATCACCAGTATTTCAGACGGCCCGGCGATCATATCTATGCCAACATGGCCAAACACCCGCCGCTTGGCCGCAGCCACATAGGCGTTGCCGGGGCCGGTGATCTTGTCAACTTTGGCGATGGTTTCGGTTCCATAGGCAAGGGCAGCAATCGCTTGCGCCCCACCGATCCGATAGACGGTTTCAACGCCGGACAACCGGGCCGCCAGCAAAACCAAAGGGTTAACCTTTCCGTCAGGCGTTGGTGCCGCGATAACAAGGTGTTTCACGCCAGCAACCTGTGCGGGAATGGCGTTCATCAGGACTGACGACGGATAACTTGCCAAGCCGCCCGGTACATAGAGCCCGGCTGCATCCACCGCACTCCATCGCCAGCCAAGTGTCGCGCCGGCGGCGTCTTCCCACAGGGCATTTTCGGGCAATTGGCGTTGATGATAGGCCCGAATACGCGCTGCTGCCAGTTCAAGAGATGCACGTTCGTTGGCCGGAACTTTGGCGACCTCGGCGTCAATCTCGGCCTTAGAAAAGGCGAGGGTTTCCGCCGTTAGTTCGAAACGGTCAAACTTGCGCGTTAAATCGATCAGGGCAGTGTCGCCGCGCGTGCGCACGTCGTCAATAATCGCCTTAACAACGTCGTCAACGTCAGAGGCAGATTCGCGCTTGGTGCCCAAAAAGGCCTGAAACCGAGTGGTGAAATCATCCGTTCGACTGTCAAGAAAGATCGGCATTACGCCTCGCCAAGATCATGCTTCGGCACTTTGCGAGACACCGCCAGATAGGGTTTCGTCACGTCTTTCAGCGAAATATCCAGACATTCAACTGTCAAAGCAATCGCGCCGTCACCTGCCAATGTCAGGGTCAATGTACCCGCGCCGTCATCGCCGGGGGTAAATTCAGCGGCCAACACAGACAGCACCATGTCATTGTCACCGCGCACGATGCCGCTGGACGTGACGCTCAGAACACTATCGACGATCAGCAATGACTGGACTCGTTCCGCACGGGGTTTTGCCGTATTGGCAGCGCCATCCTCCCAGCGAAACCGGTTAAGCAACAAGCCAAACCGACGCTGGGCCGGTTGCCATTTCATTTCAGCAGCCGGAAACACTGCGTCCTGAATCAAGGCCGAGATGACCCGCAAATCATCTGCGTCCATCGCCTGCAACCGCAAGGCACCGGGGCTGGCGTCTTCAAATCGCGCGTCTTCAACCATTGGTTCTAATCCGTTCAATTTTTGCGCCAACGGCGGAAAGTTTTTCATCGACCCGCTCGTAACCGCGATCCAGATGGTAAACCCGGCTGACCACTGTTTCGCCCTTAGCGGCCAAACCTGCCAAAATTAACGAAACCGAAGCCCTTAGATCGGTGGCCATAACCGGCGCACCCCGCAGTTTGTCGATACCGGTTACCGTCGCCGTGCCGCCGTGCACTTCAATCTGAGCGCCCATGCGCATCAATTCCGGCGCGTGCATAAACCGGTTTTCGAAAATCCGCTCTTCAAGCACTGACACGCCGTCGGCCGTGCACATCAACGCCATCATTTGCGCCTGTAAATCCGTCGGAAATCCTGGATGTGGCGCTGTAACGACATCCACGGCTTTGATGCGGCCGGATTTGTGGCTTACCCTCAGGCCAAGTTTGGTTTCTTCAACCTCAACTCCGGCCTCGCGCAGCTTTGCGGTGAAGGCCTCAACAAGCTCGATGCGGCCACCCAAAAGCTCCACTTCTCCTCCGGCAATCGCCGGGGCCAGCATATAGGTGCCAAGTTCAATCCGGTCGGTTACCACCGGATGCGTTGCCCCATGCAGCCGGTCAACGCCCTGGATCGTAATGGTTGACGTACCTTCGCCTTCGATCTGCGCGCCCATTGCCCGTAAACAGCGCGCCAAATCGACAATCTCGGGTTCGCGGGCCGCATTTTTCAAGACCGTCGTGCCTTTGGCCAATGTCGCCGCCATCAAAACGTTTTCGGTCGCCCCGACCGAGACGATCGGAAATTCAAAAATCCCGCCCTTCAGACCCTTCTTGGCTTTGGCGTGGATATATCCGTCTTTCAGATCAAGTTCCGCACCCAAAGCCTCTAGTCCCTTTAGATGCAAATCAACCGGGCGTGCACCAATTGCGCAGCCACCAGGCAAGGACACAACCGCATGACCTTCGCGGGCCAGCATTGGCCCAAGCACAAGAATCGACGCGCGCATTTTTCGCACAATGTCGTAATCTGCCTTGTGATTGTTGATGTCACTGCTGCTAAGAACCAGAACCTGCCCCTTTTGCAAGCTGGACGATTCCACCCCAAGGGATGCCAGCAATTCCGTCATCGTGCGGATATCAGACAACCGCGGCGCGTTGGTCAAGGTCAACGGTTCCTCGGTCAGCAAGGTCGCTGGCATCAACGTCAGACAGGCGTTTTTGGCCCCGGCAATCGGAATTTGACCCTTTAACTGCCCACCACCCTTTACGATAATTGAATCCATCAACTCTGCCCTTCGTCTTGGTCTTTCACAGGCGTAATCTCAGTGTCACGCGCCCGCCCCTGCGCTTTACGACGGTGCAGGTTCTCGCGCAATGCTCGTTTCAGACGTTCCTCGCGCACTTGTGCTTCTGTGTTTTTTGCACTCTTTTTAAATCGGATTTTGGGTGGATTATTGTCCATTACTCTTCCTTAGCCCAGACCGCGTTTCGGGTCCAGATAAGGCTTGCGTCTTGGCTGAATTAGGCTAAAAGCACGCTGCACTAAACGGGCCATATTTGCTCGGTGGCACCTCGCGCCCGAAGTATTGCGACGCGCCACGGAAACAGACGGCTCAATTTAGGGGGGTTTTTCCGGAACCCTCTTGCCGCGGGGAAAGCCCTGGGTTAACTAAACGGACAAAATTGGCTGTGGTAGCTCAGTGGTAGAGCACACCCTTGGTAAGGGTGAGGTCGAGAGTTCAATCCTCTCTCACAGCACCACCTAACCCCATGATATTAAAGAAAACCCTTGCAAGCATGGGGTATTTCACGTTTGTCTGTTACAAATCATGTTACAAAAAAAGGTCGGAATGTCTGGGAAAATCAAATACTTTTTGCACCGCTCAGGCCGCTATTTTGCTCGGATCGTCATCCCAAAAAATCTGCGCCCCTACCCATAAACACTCGGCCCGTCGACCAGCCCCAGCGGGTCGGCCTCGATATAGCGCCCGGTGGTGGGGTCATAGTCGCGCATCCAGTTTTGGTGGAGGCCGCTTTCAGATTGGAACCACTAGACGGGGGAAGCGCAGGTCCATCGGCGTGCCGCTGGTCACATCCACCCCGCCGAAAGGCAAATACGCCGCCTCCCAAACCTTCGCGCTCACCTCTGCAACCGCGCCGCCCGACCACGGCGTTTGGGCTTCATCGCTTCGGCCCTTGCTGGCAGTTCGGCCATCACTGCGCGGCGTTCTTCGGGGCTGATGCGTGACCATGTTGCGATCTCGCGCCTTGTGCGAAAGCAGCCGATGCAGGTTTCGGCACCCGGCTGGATCAGGCAGATCTTTTGACACGGGCTGTCAATCTCGTCGCGTTTCCAGACGTCATCGCTCATGGCTTTTTCCCTAGATGCGCCAGACGGTCCAGCGCGCCCTGCAATATATAAGCCGCCGCCACATTATCAATGATCTCGGCGCGACGTTTGCGTGACGTATCCGCCTCCAGCAACGCGCGTTCAGCGGCGACAGTGGACAGGCGTTCGTCCCAAAAGGTGATCGGCATATCGGTCAGTGCCGACAGATTGCGGGCAAATGCGCGGGTTGATTGGGCTCGTGGTCCTTCGCTGCCATCCATGTTGCGCGGCAAGCCCAGCACGATCCCGCCAAGGTCACGTCCGGCGGCGATTGCAAGAATCGCCGCTGCGTCCGCCCCGAACTTGGTGCGTTTGATGGTTTCCAGCGGTGACGCGACCGAAAGCTGGCGATCCGAAACCGCCACCCCGATGGTTTTGGTGCCCAAATCCAGACCGACCACCGCATGGTGCCGCGTCAGGGCCGCCGCGAAATCCTTGATATCATCAAACGGAGTCACTCGGTCAATCCAGCACTGCGCGCGGCATCCAGCAGCAGCGCAATCGCTGCCGGATCGGCGGCAAACTTGCCCTTCGCCTCGGCCCAGACCGCCGTTGCTTTTTCGGTTTCCTTCAGCACCCCATACGCCGTGATCAGCCGCGCCCATTCCTTGGCAGCACCGCCCTCGGATGCCATCCGCTCCGACAATTGCGCCACCATACCGCGGATCATCGCCTGTTGATCTTCGGCCGTCATGTTCTGCGCATCCTGCACCTGATCGGCGGTTGGCCCCGGCATAGCCTCACCGATCCCGGCCATCCGCGCAACATCACCGATCTGTTCCTTGATTGGCGCGATCCACGGCGCGTCATCCGGCCCTTCGGCCAATAAGTCAGACCACAACCGATAGGCCAGATCAGCACGGCCATTCTGCGCCAGATCCAGACCGGAATAATACCGTGCACGTGGCGCGCTCGGGTCACCCTGAATGGCCCGGCCCAAGGCACTTTCCGCCTCGGGCGAGACATATCCACCCGCCGCGATAATCATCAATTCCGCCACATCCGTCCAATCCGACGGTTTCACCTGATCGCCCAGCAGTTCGATCATCCGCGCCTTGGCTTTCCACGCAGCCGCGAAATTCCCCAATCGCGCTTCATGTTGCGCCAGCAATGCCTGCCCACGCGGATCATCCGGTCGCTGACTGGCGGTTTTGCGCAACTGCGCCACCAGATCAAGATACGTCTGATCAACCTGATCCGCCATCGCGGTTATATCGCCAACCTGCGCTTCCGCCTCGGCCTGACCGGGCCTTGCCGCCTGTTGCGCATCGATTTCCGCGATGCGCAATTTCAGCGGCGCGTCTGGTGCGCCGCCAGCCCCGATCTGCTGGTACAACAAAAAACCACCGGCAAAGACCAGCACCGCAACCACCGCTGCCGCCCCAAGACTTACCCGCTGGTCATCGCCCTTGGCCAAGGTCTCGGCCTGCAACGCCCGGTCCGCCTCCAGCACTCGCCGGGAAACCTCAACCCGCGTGCGCTCGGCTTCGTCCAAAGACAAAACCCCACGGCCCAGATCGTTTTCCACTTCGCTCAACTGGTCGCGGTAAATCTGCAAATCATAGGCATGATCGCTTTGCGCAGCTTTGCCACGGCGCAACAAAGGCCGCATCAACAGCGCCGCAACGATTGCAGACAGGGCAAAAGCAGTCAGCCAAAACGCCATAGAAGCTCCTTATTCAGCACGCTCAATTCCGGCAGGACCGGTCCGAACCGCTTGTAGACAAAATCGCGCAACCGCGAAAGACCCAAGATGCCACACAAGCCGCGCCGCTGCGCGCAATACCCCGAGGCTTGGCGGCCCGCGAAAATGTCGCTAAAACCTATCCGCATGCCGCTTGGCGCATTGGCGAAAACCCCGCTATGGCGCAAGTAGGCATCAACAAAAGCTGGCACAGAGTCGCCGCAATTCGACTTGCCGCCAATGACCAGCACCCAAAAACCGGAGCGCGCCTGATGAAACGTTATTCCGCCTTTGCCATCGCCCGCGAAGCTTTACGGTTTCACACCGGCTGGGAACGGGCATGGCGCGCACCAACGCCGAAAAAAGACTATGACGTAATCATCATCGGCGCCGGTGGGCATGGCCTTGCGACCGCCTATTACCTTGGCAAAAACCACGGCATCAAGAACGTCGCCATCATCGAAAAAGGCTGGCTGGGCGGCGGCAATACCGGGCGCAACACCACGATCATCCGGTCAAACTATTTGCAGGACCCATCCGCCGCGATCTATGAAAAAGCCCGCTCACTTTATGAAAACCTGTCACAGGACCTGAACTACAACATCATGTTTTCACCCCGCGGTGTGATGATGCTGGCCCAGACCGAACACGAGATCCGCGGCTATAAACGCACCGAGCACGCCAACCGCCTGCAAGGCGTCGAAACCCGCTTCATCTCGCCCGCCGAGGTCAAGAAACTGGTGCCAATCATTGAACTCGCAGGCCCGCGCTATCCGGTGCTTGGCGCCCTCTGGCAACCCCGCGGCGGCACCGCCCGCCATGACGCGGTGGCTTGGGGCTATGCGCGCGCCTGTTCAGATATGGGCATGGACATCCTCCAGCAATGCGAAGTCACCGGCATCAGCCAAAAGGCCGGCGTTGTGACCGGCGTTCAAACCACCAAAGGCGATATCGGATGCAAGAAGCTCGGCATTGTGGTGGCGGGCCATTCCAGCGTGCTGGCTGATCTGGCGGGGTTCCGCCTGCCATTGGAAAGTGTCGCCCTGCAAGCACTGGTGTCCGAGCCGATCAAACCCTGCATGGATGTGGTCGTGATGGCCAACACCGTGCACGGATACCTCAGCCAGTCTGACAAAGGCGAGATGGTCATCGGCGGCGGCACCGACGGGTTTAACAACTATACCCAACGCGGCAGCTTTCACCATGTCGAGGAAACCGTCCGCGCTCTGATCGAAACCTTCCCGATCATCAGCCGCCTTAAAATGCTGCGCCAATGGGGCGGCATCGTTGACGTAACCGGCGACCGCTCGCCGATCATCGGCAAAACCCCGCTTGGCAATTGCTTCATCAATTGCGGCTGGGGCACCGGCGGATTCAAAGCGATCCCAGGATCAGGCTGGGCCATGGCCGCCACAATGGCCAAAGGCGAACCCGACGATCTGGCAGCCGCTTTCGGGCTCGAGCGTTTCCGCGAAGGCCGCTTCATCGACGAAAGCGTCGCGGCAGGGGTGGCGCACTAATGTCATCATGGTTTCAAAAATACTCACCCGCGTCCCCGGCCCAAAGCGTACCATCATTTGTATGCACAGGTTGTGTACAGGTTGTGTACGCGTTGTGTACCGCCAATTTTAAGGTCAAACCATGCTAATCCTCACCTGCCCCTATTGCGGCATCGACGTTGATGAAACCGATCTTGCCCCCGGCGGCGAGGCGCATATCACCCGTTACGGCGCCGGTTCAACCGAGGATGATTTCGAAGCTTACCTGTTTCACAAACGCAACCCGCGCGGGGTGCATTTTGAACGCTGGCGGCATGCGTTTGGTTGCGGCAAGTGGTTCCATGCGGCCCGCGATACAATGACGCTGGAAGTTTTCGGTACTTACTCCGCCCAGACGCTTGAGCCACCCAAGCCATTGCAAACAAAGATCAAAAAGAAACGTCCCGACTGGAAAGGCTTTGTGAAATGAGCACCCGCCTGGCAAATTCCGGCCGCCTGATCGACCGCACCCAAGCGCTCGAGTTCACCTTTAACGGCAAACGCATGCAAGGCTTCAAAGGCGACACCCTTGCCTCGGCCCTGCTGGCCAACGGCCAAACCCTTGTCGGCCGGTCCTTCAAGTTCCACCGCCCACGCGGCGTTGTCGCCGCTGGCCCCGAAGAACCTAACGCCTTGGTTCACTTGGGAAAAGACGGAAAATTCGAGCCCAACCAACGCGCCACAACCACCGAATTGTTCACGGGATTAACCGCTACCAGCCAGAACCATTGGCCCAGTCTCGAGTTTGATATCGGGGCCGCCAACAAACTCATGTCCCGGTTTTTTCCGGCTGGGTTTTACTATAAAACCTTTATGTTTCCGCGCTTTGCCTGGAAGCACCTGTTCGAACCCGTCATCCGCCAAGCCGCCGGCCTTGGCAAAGCCCCAACCCACCGCGACGCTGATACCTACGAATATTTCTACGCCCATGTCGACGTGATGATCGTCGGCGGCGGCATCGCAGGCTTGCAGGCAGCCCTGTCCGCAGGCCAATCCGGCGCACGGGTTTTGCTGATCGAACAGACCGCCGATTGGGGGGGCCGCGCCGCCGTTGACAGGGTAACGATTGACGGCAAATCCGCTGCAGATTGGGTAATTAAAACCGTACAAGACCTTGAAAAGATGGAAAATGTTACGCTGCGCCCACGGATGATGGGGGCAGGGGTTTATGACCACGGCTACGCACTTGGCTATGAACGCCTGACCGATCATGCACCCGAAATCAAAGGCCCGCGCCACCGCCTGTGGCGCATCCGCGCGCGCCGGATCATCACCGCTACCGGCGCCATCGAACGCCCGCTCAGTTTTGCTGGCAACGATATTCCCGGCGTCATGCTGGCCGGTGCTGTGCGCGATTATGCCAGCAATTTCGGCGTATCCGTCGGCGACCGCACAGTCGTCGTCACCAACAACGACGACGCTTACCGCACGGCCATTGCCTTGGTCGAGGCCGGTTTAACCGTCCCCGCAATCATCGACGCCCGCAGCGAAGCCTCGGGTGCATTGCCCAACCTCGCAAGGGCGAAGGGCATCCGGGTTGAAACTGGCAAAGCCATTGGCCGCGTCAAAGGCGGCAAGAAAGTCGAGGCCGTGACCCTGTGCATGCAAGCGGGCGAAGGCACAAGTTTGGAGGAAATCCCCTGTGATGCCGTCGCCATGTCAGGCGGCTGGTCGCCGGTTGTGCATCTGTGGTCACATTGTGGTGGAAAACTGAACTGGGACAATGATTTAGCGATGTTTCGCCCCGATCCCAATCGCCCACCGACGGGTGCTGACGGCGCTGGATTCGTGATCCCCGCGGGCACTGCCAACGGTTATCTGGACGCAGCCTCAGTTATTGCAGACGCGCATGCCGCAGGCCTGCGCGCGGCCAAGGAAGCGGGCCATCGGCCCGTTGACGCGGCCGCCCCCTCCGCTTTCAGCGAAGCGGAAGCCGCTCTTGTTCCGGTTTGGTCAATGCCTCAGGGGGCATCGGCCCAACTGCGCGCCAAGACTTGGCTTGACTATCAAAATGACGTCAAGGTTTCGGATGTCAGACTTGCAGCCCAAGAGGGGTATGCAAGTGTCGAACATACCAAACGCTACACCACCCTTGGCATGGCCTCAGATCAAGGTAAGTTAAGTAATATAAACGGGTTGGCGGTACTTGCCGACAGCCTGAACGCTGAAATACCACAAGTCGGCACGACCACGTTCCGCCCGCCCTACCACCCGATCTCGATGGGCGCGATTGCCGGTGACGCGCGTGGTGATTTGTTCAAACCGATCCGCAAGACCCCGATGCATGACTGGATCAACACACATGGCGGCGTTTGGGAACCGGTTGCCGACTGGCGGCGGCCTTATTGTTTTCAGCAGGCGGACGAGACAGTTAAACAAGCGGTGACCCGCGAAATTCTGAACACGCGTAACAGCGTCGGGCTGCTCGATGCCAGCACGCTTGGCAAAATCATCGTCAAGGGGCCGGATGCCGCCAGGTTTCTGGATATGCTTTATACCAATCTGATGTCGACCTTGCCTGTCGGCAAATGCCGTTATGGCCTGATGTGCAGCGAGAACGGATTTTTGTCGGATGACGGAGTTGTTGCTCGATTGGCTGAGGATATATTCCTGTGTCACACAACCTCAGGCGGGTCGGACCGCATTCATGCCTGGATGGAAGAATGGCTGCAGACAGAGTGGTGGGACTGGAAAGTTTACACAGCCAACGTCACCGAACAATACGCCCAAATCGGCGTTGTCGGCCCGAACGCCCGCAAGGTGCTCGAGGCGATGGGGGTTGAGGATATGGATATCTCGGCCGAGGGCATGCCGTTTATGACCTTCCAAAACGGCAAAATCGCCGGCATCAAGGCCCGCCCTTACCGCATTTCATTTTCCGGAGAGCTTAGCTTTGAGGTGGCAGTGCCGGCCTCGCAAGGTCTGGCTTTCTGGCAGGCTGCTCTTGAGGCCGGGCGACAATTCGACATCCAGCCTTACGGAACAGAGGCGCTGCATGTCATGCGGGCCGAGAAGGGTTTTATCATGATCGGTGATGAAACCGACGGCACGGTGATCCCGCAGGATCTGAACCTTGGCTGGGCGATCTCAAAGAAAAAGGACGATTTCCTTGGCAAACGGGCACAGCAGCGATCACACATGGTTGATCCTGATCGCAAGCAACTGGTTGGCTTGCTGACCGAAGACCCGCAGCAAGTCTTGCCGGATGCAGCCCATGCAGTTGAGGGGCCAAAACTGCCAAACGGCATGGAAAACATGATCGGGCATGTGACATCGACCTATTATTCGCCAACTCTAGAGCGGTCGATCGCCATGGCGCTGATCAAGGGCGGGTCACGTCGTATGGGCGAGATCCTGAGTTTTCCGGTCGGAGGCGGCAAAGTGATTAAAGCCACGGTCGTCGATCCGGTGTTTCTGGACAAAGAAGGGGTGCGGGCCAATGTCTGATCCGGTTTCGATTTTGAATGGGGAAACCTTTTCGGGCGCCGTGACGGTGCAAGAGGCAGGCCTGAAAGGCATGATCACTTTGCGGGGTGATTTTGCCGATGCCAAAATGGCCGCAGCGTTGAAATCTGCGCTTGGTCTGGCTTTGCCGCAAACCCGCCAAATCCTGACCGGTGCCAAAGGGTCGGTTGCCTGGATGTCGCCAGACGAATTGCTGGTGATGGTTGCTTATGATCAGGTCGATACCATCGTGGCCAAACTTGAAAAGTCGCTGGCCGGACTGCACGCGCTTGTTGTCAACGTATCTGACGCGCGGGCGATGTTTACACTAACCGGCCACGGCTGTCGCGAAGTTATCGCCAAAGGCGCGCCTGCCGACCTATCGTCACATGGTTTGCCGGTTGGCGAAATCCGGCGCAGCCGGGTAGGGCAACTTGCCGCCGCCTTTTGGTTAAGCGATTCTGAAACCCTGCACGTGGTCTGTTTCCGTTCGGTTGGCACACATATGTTTTTGTGGCTGTCAAATGCCGCTGCGTCAGATACCCTGCCGGGTCTTCTTTAAAGTCAACGCATTAGAGGTTCGCCTCGCGGCCAATTGTGGCAATATATTGTTTCTGACCCAGAAATAATCTTAGATTTGAACCGAGTTTTACACAATTCAGCCTTTTTGTTCCTTCAAACAGTTTTTGCAGAAACGCGGGGAAATCCCCCAGGAGGCAAAGATGTTGAACAGAAACGCAGTATTCGCAATGGCCGCAGCTGTCTTACTTGGTGCATGTAGTGGCGTTCAAACGACGCGGAACGCGCCAATTGAAACCCTGCCCACACAAATCGGCATGCAGGCCACAACTGGTGGAAACTGGCATGTTCAGGAAGTTCGGGTAAACGTCCCGGAAACCCTGACCGTCTCTGAGGCAAATCTTTATGTTCCCGCTTCCGATATCGTCTGGCGCGAGGATCCTTACGGCGACCGCCGGGCGCAGGTTAAGGCTATTGTTGAACTCAGCATGCAGCAGGCCTTTATCGGCATGCAAGGTGCGCAGGCCGTGATTGTTGACGTTGAATTAAAGCGGTTTCACGCTCTCAGCCAAAAATCCCGTGCGTCGGTCGGTGGTGTTCACAAAATCCATTTTGACGTGACCGTGCGTGACGCTGAAACAGGTATGCAGCTTTTGGATACTTTCCCGATTTCGGCAAGCCTGAAGGCCTATGGCGGCCAAAAGGCGATTGACGCGGAAATGCGCGGCGAGACCCAGAAAGTACGGATTTCACGCCACATCACCGAAGTGATGAAGCAGGTTTTCAGCCAGACTTAACGCTTTCTAAAACCGCAGAATGATATTAGGAGGAAGGGATGACAATCTCTTCCTCTTTTCCTGTTATTCGTATGCTTCCGAACAAATCCCCGCAAAGGGTAAGGTTCGGTGCGCCTTGGGTCTATGCTGACGAAGTGGTGCTTGATCGGCGGGCGCGCAAGCATGCGCCGGGTACCATTGTCGAACTGCAAGCCAATGATGGCGAGCGGCTTGGCCTTTGCGCCTTTAACCCAGTCAGCAAGATCATTTGCCGGATGCTGGATCGCGATCTTTCAGCCGTGATCGACCGCGATTGGTTGGTGGCAAAACTGACCTATGCGCAGGACATGCGGGCGCGGCTTTACGATGCGCCTTATTACCGTTTGATCCATGCCGAGGCAGATGGTCTGCCCGGTGTGGTGATCGACCGGTTTGGCGATGTCGCGGTGATCCAGCCGAATGCCGCTTGGGCCGAGGTTCTGATTGATGATCTGGCGGCGGCTTTGATCGAAGTTACCGGCGTTACAACGGTGGTGAAAAACGGCACTGGGCGGGCGCGCAGCCTAGAAGGCCTAGCCGAGGAAACCGTGGTTCTGGCTGGTGAAGTTTCCGATGCTGTACCGGTGCAGATGAACGGCGCGACCTATTTTGCTGACCTGACGCAGGGTCAAAAAACTGGTTTGTTTCTGGATCAACGCGACAATCAGGCCTTTGCGGCGCGGCTGGCAAAAGGCGGCACTGTGCTTGACGTGTTTTCACATGTCGGCGGCTTTGCCCTTGCAGCTTTGGCGGCGGGTGCGGTTTCGGCAGACGCGATTGATGGATCAGCACCAGCGCTTGATCTGGCGATGCGCGGCGCGTCGGCGTCGGGGTTTGCCGGGCAGTTCGCCACAATCAAAGGCGATGCGTTTGAAGTGATGGCCGGACTTCAGGCGGATCACCGGCGGTTTGACATGGTTGTTTGTGATCCACCAGCTTTTGCGCCGAACAAGAACGCGCTCGACGCGGGATTGCGCGCTTATGAACGCATTGCCCGCCTTGGGGCCGGATTAACCACCAAGGGCGGGTATCTGGTGGTGTGCTCCTGCTCGCACGCGGCGGATCTCAACAGTTTTCGCGAGGCTTCAATCCGCGGTATCGGGCGCGCTGGTCGTAAAGGCCAGCTGATCCACACAGGGGCTGCCGGGCCGGATCATCCGATGCATCCAAGTCTGGCGGAAACCGGCTATCTGAAAGCGCTGTTTTTTCGGCTTGAATGATGCGGGTGGTGTTAGACGCCTGCGTGCTTTACCCGACTGTAATGCGCGAAACTCTGTTAGCGGCTGCCAAAACCGGTGCCTTTGAACCGATTTGGAGCGCCCGCATCTTAGAAGAATGGGCCCGCGCGGTGGCCGCAAATCTGCCCGATCAGGCAGGTGAGGCGCGTATCGAAATCGCATTGCTGCGGGCAAATTGGCCGAAGGCTGAAGTCGTGGTTCCAGCCGGACTTACCGCCAGCCTTTATCTGCCAGATCCGGACGACGCGCATGTTTTGGCGGCAGGTATTGCTGGTAGGGCCTCAATTTTGGTAACCTCAAATTCCGGCGATTTCCCGACACGGATATTGGCGGAACATGGTATTATCAGGCGCGATCCTGACGGGTTTCTGTTTGATCTTTGGCAGGACGATCCCAGCGAAATCGCCGCCGCCTGCGAAACCGTCCGCGCCAAGGCCGAAGCGATATCCGGTCAGCAGCAACACATTCGCAGCTTGCTGAAAAAGGCGCACCTGCCTAAAATTGGCAAAGCATTGGCCAGTTAACTTAACATCATAGTTTCAAAAATACTCATTTCACGACGGCAATATCGCGGATTACCCTAACGCTTCCACGCCGCTTCGCGGTCTTCAATCGCGCGGATACGTTCGTCGGTTGCCGGATGGCTCATCATCCACGCAAGTTGCCGCCCGCCGCTTTTGGTCAGTGCATCAAGCTTGTGGAACAGGCTTTTCTGCCCCGAAACCCCGATCCCGGACTTGACCAACAACGCACTGGCATAGGCATCAGCTTCGTGTTCGTCCTGTCGCGACAGACGCGCCGCTAAAAGGCTGGTCAGGATATTGGCCAAATAGAACCCGATCCCCGGTATAAGACGGCCCAAGACCATGCCAAGGGCGACGCGAATGGCGTTTTGACCAGAAAAATCAATCATCCGGCGACGGGAATGGCCAAGCGCGACATGGCCCAGTTCATGCGCAATGACCGAGGCCAGTTCTTCGGCGGATACGTCGCCCGCCTGATATTTGTTGAAGAACCCACGGGTGATGAATATCCGCCCGTCAGGCGCTGCTAACCCGTTGACCGGTTCAATCTCGTAGATGTGCACCGGAATATGCGGCACCTCAAGCGCCACCGCCATTTTTGCGGTCAGTCCGGCCAGCCTTGAATCCCGCAAAATGCTGGATTTCGCGTCCAGTTCCTTGGCTGTTCGCCAAGCAGAAAACCGATAGGTGGCATAGGCCCACAAAATCGCCAGCAAAATGGGGGTTAGTCGCAGCATCCGGTCAATATGGGGATCAGGCGTCCCACACGCAAGGCAGGCTGGGCAGTCCGCGAAAAGCCCAGCCAACCGGTTGTGGATCAGCCCCATCAGCAAGGCGCAGGTTTTTTAGGCGTGCGAATGCTTTTGGCAAAGCGACTTGGGAAATCAACGCGCGGCTGGCCCAGGCGCCTGCACAGAAATGCGGCCCGGCCCCAAAGGCGATTGACCGGCTCACGTCGCGGGAAAGATAAAATTCATCAGGTTTTTCAAAGACATCCTCGTCGCGGTTGGCCGAGCCAAACATGAAGAACACCCGGTCTTCCGGTTGTAGGGTCACGCCATCCACTGTGAATTCGCGCGCCACGCGGCGTGGCGACATGCCAATCGGCGAGGTCCAGCGGGCGTATTCTTCAAATGCCTGCAACCATTCGATCTCGCCGGCCATCACCTGCGCCAACTGATCCGGATGTTTCAGCAGCGCCCAGATTGTACCGGCGATGGCATCGCGGGGTTCGTTCTGGCCGCCGGAAATCGCCAGTTTTACATTGGCGCGCAGTTGCGCATCCGACAGGCCCGCCTGCATTTGCACGGACAACAAGGAAAGGTTTGGTTCGGCGGCAAGTATCGGCATCATCACATCAATATGGGCGTCAATTGACGCTGTGCAATCGTTACACCGCGCTGCAACTGCCGGATCGCCGGTATAGTTTGCGATCCCGTCCATCATGCCCTGACTGACGCGATCCATTTCCGGCGCATCCATATTGATCAGACCAGTGATCACTTTCAGCGCCTCAGCCGACACCAGCATCGCATAATCATAAACCAGATCACCCTGACCCTTGGCGACCAAGCCATCAAGGACGCGGTCCGCAGCAGTGGCAAACTGATCCAGCCAAACATCGCGCACGGTTCGCGGTGAAACCGTCGGAAAGATCGCCTTGCGTTCGGCCATATGCGCGTCGCCGTCCTTGCGCATCATGTTCTCGCCCATCAGTGCGGACATTAATCCACCGGGCTGATGCGAGGAAAACACGTCGATGATTTTCTCGTTCACAAAAATCGCATCGCGCTTGGCGAACAAAGTCGCACCAAGTTCCGGCACAAAGGCAATCGGGGTCCGGGCGCGCATGGCTTTTAAGGCGGGATAAGGGTCGCGGGTAAATTCGGCGACATCGATATGAACTGTTGGAGCGTTTGACATGGCGTAACCTAATTAGATTCAATCCACCCGGCAAGAGGCTAGTGCATTTTGCGGTGTTGTCGCAAAACCGCTAACAGGCGCCAACCAAGGAAAACTGTGACAAATCCCGCCGCCAAAATGCCACTGGTATCCGAGGCGACTTCGGCAACTGCCGCGATATTTTCCGCAAAAACCACGCCGAGGCCGACATAAAGGCTGACCCAAACCAGCTCGCCACCAGCACCCCAAATGGTAAACCGCGCCCAGCCAAGGCCCGTCGCCCCGCCGATAAAGTTGACATATGGCCCCAATGGACTGACCAGCCAGCGCGAAAAAAACACGCCGGGGCCGCCGCGTTTGTCGATCCAGTGGCGGGCTTTGCCAAGCAGGGCTGCCCGATCCGGGTGATCCGAAAGCCGCGCCAAAAGCCGCGTACCACCTTGTTTTCCGATAAGATATCCAACCTGATCACCGAAAACGGCAGCCAGCCATGCCACCACAAATGTTGGCAACAGCGCCAGATCGCCAGCCGCGGCAAACGACCCACTGGTCAGCATCACCAGCGATGACGGAACCGGCAGCGCCAGACAGCTTAGAAAAACGATCAACGCCAGCAATGTCAGGCCATAGGTTGGCACAAGGGCGATAATTTGGTCGGTCACGGCTTTATGGCTTGTCTGCTGGCAAGTTGTTGTGTGATCCGGTCCATCAGATCGCTGACGGGCACACCTTGTTTGCGCGCGATGCTTTCAAGGGTTGGGCGAAACTCGGCCCCGGCCTCTATGCCCAGTAATTCCCCGACATCTTCCAAAGGCAAGTCATAGGAATAGGCGATATAGCGCGGGGTCATCCATGCCTCGAGCGGCAGGTTGCGATGTGCCGGATCAGACCAGTAAACAAAGAACACAACGGCGCGAATGAGGAAGAAAACCGTAACCAAAGCGGCAAGTGAAAAGGCAAGAAACAGTGCCTTATGTTGGCGCCACAAAAACCGGAGTTTTTGTTTCACCTGACCAGTTCTTTCATGCCCGCCTCGATTCCTTTTAGGGTCATCGGATACATCCGTTCGCCGAAAAGTTCGCGGATCATCTGGATCGAATGGGTGTATTGCCAGTGTTTTTCCGGCAATGGGTTGATCCAGATATTATGTTTCCAGCTTTCCATGGTGCGGCCCAGCCAAACCGATCCGGCCTCGGGGTTCCAGTGTTCATTGGCGCCACCGGGATAGGCGATTTCATAAGGCGACATTGACGCATCACCAACGAAAATACATTTATAATCAGGGCCATACTTGTTCAGGATGTCGTGCGTAGGGGTCTGTTCCTGCCAGCGGCGACGGTTGTCTTTCCACACGCCTTCATAAAGGCAGTTGTGGAAATAGAAGTATTCAAGATGCTTGAATTCGGTTTTAGCCGCTGAAAACAGTTCCTCGACCAGACGAATGTAAGGGTCCATTGACCCGCCGACGTCCAAAAACAACAAGACCTTAACCGCGTTGCGCCGTTCGGGGCGGGTTTTAATATCCAGATAGCCATGTTCGGCGGTAGCCCGGATCGTACCGTTCAGATCAAGTTCCTCGTCCGCCCCGTCGCGTGCCCAGCGGCGCAGGCGTTTCAGGGCGACTTTGATGTTGCGGGTGCCCAGTTCAACGCTGTCATCCAGATTGCGAAACTCGCGCTTGTCCCAGACTTTGACGGCGCGCTGGCGGCGGGATTGGTCCTGACCGATCCGCACGCCTTCGGGGTTATATCCATGCGCCCCGAAAGGCGAGGTTCCCGCAGTACCAATCCATTTGCTGCCACCCTGATGCCGGCCTTCTTGTTCCTTCAGCCGTTCTTTCAGGGTTTCCATCAGTTTGTCAAAACCGCCAAGCGCTTCGATTTCGGACATTTCTGCCGGGCTGAGCTGTTTTTCGGCCATCTTGCGCAGCCATTCCTCGGGGATATCGACCGCGTTGATCACATCCTGAACGGACAGGTTTTCCATGCCCTTAAAGGTCGCCGCGAAAATCCTGTCGAATTTATCAAGATTACGCTCGTCCTTTACCAGGGCGGTGCGCGCCAGATAGTAAAAGCCCTCGATGTCGTAAAGCACCATGCCGGTTTTGACGACGGCCAGAAAATCCAGATATTCCCGCAGGCTTACCGGTAGTTTTGCGTCGCGCATATTGGTGAAAAGCGGCAAAAACATGCGGCTAGATCCAGTTCATCCGTCCGGCCAGAACATAGGCGACCACTGATAGTAAGGCGAACAGGATGCCATGCGCGACCGCATATTGCAGGATATCAAGCAGGTTACCGCCACGCTTGCGGCCAACATATCCGCCCCAAACTGCGCCGACGACAAAGGCAATCAGGCTTATCATCAGATCCTCGGTTTTTTGACCCCCGGACGCAGGGCTGCAGTTTCGCGCAGACGGGCGCGGATTTCCGTATCCGTGGCAAAGCCATAGCGCGCCCAGCCAAGGCTGTCCAGACGCACGGTGGCCGCTTCGGCGTGGCGCCCCTGATAATCCAGAGCTTCGGCTTTGATCATCAGCAATGCAGCCAAAAGCGAGGCGTTCTGTGACCGGGAAACTGCCGGCAGGCTGTCATTGACATAATCCAGGGCCTCGTCTTCGGCACCTCTGGTCAAGGCGAAAGCCGCCAGTTGCAGCGCGACATGCGCGGTGTGGATATCGTCTTTGCCATATAGATAGGCGTAGATTTCATAGGCTTTTTGAAAGCTGTCAATCGACGTGGCTGGTTCTTGCCCCAATGCCAGACGGCCAAGCGCAAACAGACTGAAGGCAAGGCGATTGTCTTTCCACCCTTCCTGCACAGCCATCTCGGCAGCTTTTCGCGCGCTCTGAATCCGGCGACTGCGCGGATTGCGCGACAAAAGGGCTTCTTCGAGTTTGTCGATCCACTGCCGGGAGGATTCTTTTTGACCATCCGTTCCGGCAATTTCCCCGGCTGGGTTAAGCCTGCGCAAAACATCGGGAAGGCGGGATGCGACCTCAGATTTGGTCATGCCGTTTTTAAATTCCGGGGCGTAATATGCCCGCAGGATCAGCATATCAAATCCGGTCAACACCATATTCATGTTGTCGTCATTAAAGACCGAGTCCTCCAGGCGATAAATATCGTTAAGAGGGCCAAGGGCCTGGGCGATTTCTTCGTGCAGGCAATCGCGTGCTTCCTGGGGTGACACATCGTCGGGAATGAAAACGGTGGCGCGATTGCGTGTGGTCAGGGTTGACCAATCCAATTTGCCGGATTGGCGATTTGCGCGAAAATCCTGCCAATTGGTCACACGCGGCACCACAAAACATGCGGCGTGCGGAACTGTCGCATGCAGTTCTTTACGCGGCAGCGTTTCAATGACGATATTTGCCGGCTGCCCGGTCTTAACAACGTGGATGTCTAATCCAGCTTCGCGGCGCAGCCTTTCCGCCAGCTCAGCAAGATCATCTTCAAGTTGATTGCTGCCACGCTTTGCCAATGCGATTGTTATTGGTCCCTGAAACCGCGTCAGTGTTTCGATCTTTTTGCCGCTTTCCAACTGGAAAGAAAGTTCCAGAAAGTCCCGCGCCATGTCGCTGTTGGATTTGCGGCCCGGCACCAAATAAGGCGCTGTGCCAAACGACTTCATGGCCGGTAGACGATCTGGCAGCGGGTCCGAGCGCGTAGAGATGTCGATTATCGGGTTTGTCGAACAGGCGGCCAAAAGCAACGCGGCACCGGCCAAGATGAATTTCCGCATGTTTTATACCCTTATGTATTTTATGAACGGGCTAAGCGTGCCAATCCGATCGTAAAGTTGTCGTGCAGTGGTGTTAAAATCCTGCGTCATCCAATAAACTCCGGGCGCCCCGGCTTGATCGGCAGCCTGATAGACCGCCTCGATCAGGGCGCGTCCGACACCTTTGCCGCGCATATCTGGGTCGGCGTAAAGGTCTTGCAGGTAACAGGTATTTTCAATTTTCCACATGTGGCGGTGAAACAGATAGTGCACCAAACCACAGGGCTTGCCGTCACATTCTGCAATCAAGCCGTGATAGTCGTGCGGGTCATCGCCCATCAGGCGTGCAAATGAGGTCGCATAGACCGCCGCGGGAACCGAAGATTCATAAAACGTCAAATAATCGGTCCATAAACGTCGCCATTCGGCTTGGTCTTCCGGGCGGATAGGGCGAATGGTTACTTTGGTCACGGCAGTTCCTTCACATCCCGGCCCCAAATTCGGGTACCAAGAAAATACTGTTCACATTCTCGCCTTCTTTGAACCCAAACATTGTGGCAAAATCTGGGCGAATGTGCGAATAAGGCACGTTGGATACAGACTGTTTCCGTTTAGGCGTTAACGCTGACCGCGCGCCATAAAGGCAATGCGTTCGAACATATGCACATCCTGTTCGTTCTTCAGCAACGCACCATGCAATTTTGGCAATGCATCCTTGCCGCCGCGTTTCAGATCCTCAGGGTCCAGATCTTCGACCAACAGCAGTTTAAGCCAATCGAGCACTTCGGACGTTGACGGCTTTTTCTTCAGGCCCGGAGTTTCACGGATGGCAAAAAACTGGGTCAGGGCCTCGGTGACCAGCGCCTTTTTGATCCCCGGATGGTGTACTTCGATGATTTGGCGCAGAGTGTCCTGATCGGGAAAGCGGATGTAATGAAAGAAACAGCGGCGCAAAAACGCATCCGGCAGTTCTTTTTCATTGTTCGACGTGATAATCACGATTGGCCGCACTTTCGCGGAAATTGTTTTGCCGGTTTCGTAAACAAAAAACTCCATCCGATCAAGCTCTTGCAGCAGATCGTTGGGAAATTCGATGTCGGCCTTGTCGATTTCATCAATCAGCAAGACGACTTTGTGATCCGCCTCAAACGCCTCCCATAGCTTGCCTTTTTTGATGTAATTCGCAACGTCATGCACGCGCTCTTCACCCAACTGGCTGTCGCGCAGACGACTGACAGCGTCATATTCATACAAGCCCTGTTGCGCTTTGGTGGTGGATTTCACGTTCCATTCCAAAATCGGCAGACCAAGGCTGCTGGCGATTTGGCGCGCCAGTTCAGTTTTACCGGTGCCCGGTTCACCCTTAACCAACAGCGGACGTTCAAGGGTGATCGATGCATTTACGGCGACGGTCAGGTCGTCGGTTGCCACATAAGTTTCGGTGCCGGTAAATTTCATAATGCCTGTAAGCCTCTAGCGTTTGATCCGTGGCGATCCTAGCAGGAGTTCACGAAGCTTCAAGATCAACAAATCACGGGGGTGACAAACCGCGCTGGTTTCTGTAATCCCAGCCGCAACGGCCGCCTGATCCTGACTGTGTCGTCAAAGGTGAGTCGTAATTGATTAACGACCTGGGGAGGCGTCTGTGAAAGAAGCAATCGTTCTGGACAAAGACTATATGCCCGCCGATGACGAGCCTTTCATGAATGATCGGCAGGTTGAATATTTCCGTCGTAAATTGTCTGAATGGAAAGAGAATATTTTGGAAGGCAACCGCGATACGATCGTTGGTATGCAGGCCGGCACCCGGAACATTCCGGATGTGGCCGACCGCGCCTCTGAAGAAACCGACCGGGCCCTCGAGCTTAGAACCCGCGACCGTCAGCGTAAACTTGTCAGCAAGATCGAATCCGCGTTGCGACGGATCGAAGACGGCTCGTATGGTTATTGCGAAGAAACCGGCGAACCAATTTCGCTTAAGCGCCTTGACGCCCGCCCGATTGCCACCCTCAGCCTTGAGGCACAGGAACGTCACGAGCGTAAGGAAAAGGTTCACCGCGACGATTGATGCCCGTGGGCTGTGGCATATGAACGGCTTGGTGCCGGGGCTTCACCGCCTCGTCATTTGTGTTTAAAGCTTGGTTATGACTTTGAAAAACAAACACGTAACCGTTTTGGGGGCTGGCATCGGTGGCTTGACGGTCGCGATTGCCTTGGCGCGTCGCGGGGCCGTGGTGACGGTTCTGGAACAGGCACCAGCATTGCGCGAAGTCGGGGCGGGTTTGCAGATCACACCCAACGGTTCGGCGGTTTTGAAGGCGCTTGATCTGGCCCCGCAGCTGCGGGCAATTGGCGTGGCTTTACAGGCGGTTGAGCTTTGTGATTACCGGCATGGCCAACACGTGATGCGGCTGGATATGGCCGCAGGCAAGCATGGCAACGCCAACCCTTATCTTTTGGTTCATCGTGCCGATCTGGTGGACATGCTGGCCGAAGCCGCCCAACAAGCCGGGGTTTCGTTGATATTCGGTCAGGAAGTCACCGCCGTGGTGCCCGAACTGGATCAGGCCTTGCTGGTTTTGGCAGATGGAACGACGCGCGAGGCGGGTCTTTTAATCGGTGCGGATGGCCTGCGGTCTCTGACGCGTCAGGCGCTTAATGTCGCGCATCCGCCTGATTTCACGGGACAAGTTGCGTGGCGTGCGACGGTCGAAACCAGCCGTTTGGTTGATACGGACCTATCGCATGTGGCGCGCGTCTATATGGGGCCGGGGCGGCATCTGGTGACTTATCCGTTGCGCGGTGGCAGGCTGATTAATATCGTGGCAGTTCAGGCGCGCAAGGATTGGGTTGCCGAGGGCTGGAACCATTTGGACGACCCCAAAAACCTGCAAACGGCGTTTTCTGATTTCGCGCCTGCCGTGACAACCTTATTGAAATCATGCGATAAAACCCATCTTTGGGGCTTGTTTGCGCATCCGGTGGCTGATGTCTGGTCGTCTGGTGTTACGGCGATTCTTGGGGATGCGTGTCACCCGACTTTGCCGTTTTTGGCGCAGGGGGCGAATATGGCGCTGGAGGATGCCTGGGTGTTGGCGGCAGAGCTTGACCGGCATGTTGAAATCGCCGTGGCGCTGGCCGCGTATCGGGGGCGTCGGGTGGATCGGGTCAGGCGGATTGTCAGTGGGGCCAGCGCGAATACGCGGATATATCATCTTGGATCAGCGCCGGTGCGCAGTGTTGTTCATCAGGGAATGCGTGTGGTTAATCGCTTTGCCGGGGCGGCTTTTGCGCGGCGATATGATTGGCTGTACGGCACTGACGTCACAATAGAGGCGTGAAGACCGGGGGCGCTGCCCCCGGACCCCCGGAGTATTTATCAAACTATGATAATGGTTTAGGTGGGTCAGGCTGCTAGTTCGATCCAGATCGGAACATGGTCGGATGGTCTCTCGCGGCCGCGCATGTGGCGGTCGATCTGACACTCTTTCAACAAGTCGGCACATTGGGGTGACAGCAAGAAATGGTCGATGCGGATACCGTCGTTTTTGTTCCACGCGCCCGCCTGAAAATCCCAGAACGTATAGTTGAGCGGTGCTGGGTTGACGGCGCGAAAGGCGTCGGTGAAACCGAGGTTCAGGATGCGTTGATACGCGGCGCGGCTTTCTGGAAGGAACAGGGCATCGTCGCGCCATTTTTCCGGGGAATCGGCGTCGTCAGCCTGCGGGATAATGTTGTAATCGCCTGCCATAAGAACAGGTTCTTCGCTTGATAACAAAGACTTAGCGTGTGCGTGCAGCCTGTCCATCCAGTCGAGTTTATAGTCATATTTCGGCCCCGGAACCGGATTGCCGTTGGGCAGATACAACCCACAAACGCGGACGGCTTTGTCGCCGATCACGGTCGCTTCGATCCAGCGGGCTTGTTCATCATCCGCATCGCCGGGCAGGCCGCGGGTGACGTCCTCGAGCGGGAGTTTTGAGATTATCGCCACCCCGTTGAACGACTTTTGTCCATGGGTTTCAACGTTATAGCCTAAGTCCTCGAACATTTCGCGCGGAAAGGTTTCGTCCATGCTCTTGATTTCCTGCATCAAGACCACGTCCACGGCGCTTTCTGGCAGCCATTCCAAAATCCGCTCGATCCGGGCTTTGATGCCGTTGATGTTGAAGCTGGCGATTTTCATGAGGCCTCCGGCGTGTCAAATTGCGATGCACAACCTGTACACAACCCGTACACAACCTGTACATACGATTACGCGCCAACGCTTATAGCATTTTACATTTTTCTTGAATCGGAATTCCCCCAATTTTGGGCGAATTCCGATATTCGTAGACCAGATTAAATGCAAAATTCTTTAGTTGATGCCGTTGGCCTGCTGCACCGCGCGCACATAAGCGATGATGTTTTTCAGATCGCCATTGGTCAGACCTTCGACCGGCGGCATATCGCCAAACCGCCAGTGATGCGATTTTACGCCGTTCTGGGCGGCCATCACAAAGGCCATGTCGCCGTGATGCGAGGGTTCATAATATTTATGGATTAGCGGCGGCGCGATGCCAAGTTGTCCGGCAGCGTTCGCGCCATGGCAAACAGCGCATTTGGCGTTGAAGGCGGTTTGGCCCAAAATGGCGGCACCGGTCAGGTCTGGTACATTTACCGCGACCATTGGTGCCGCTTTGGCGGTGCCGGTTGGCGCCTGTGCGGTTTTGGGGTCAGTCAGATACATATAGGCAGCAATCGCTGCAAAGATGGCGATGGCAAGTATAGCGAGCAGAGGTTTTTGCTTCATAGGTCCGATCCGGGATGATTTCCTCAGACGCTTTGGGCCTTCCAGCGGCGGGAAGGTCAAGCGCTTTGTCACACGCCGGTGGCGGGTTCGCGCCTAAATCGAAAAACTGGTGCCACAGCCGCAGGAGCTGGTGGCATTTGGGTTGTTGATGACGAAACGCGCGCCGATCAGTTCTTCGGAAAAATCAATCACCGCGTTTGACAGAAACGGCAGAGACACCGCATCGACCAGAACCTTTTGGCCGTTTTGTTCCAGGATCAGATCATCCTCGGCGGCCTGGTCCAGTTTGATGTCATATTGAAAGCCCGAACAACCGCCGCCTTCGACCGCGACCCGAAGGGCCATCGCCTGGGTGGCGTTCTCGTTAATTTCGGCCAGGCGGGCAAAGGCCCGGTCGGTGACTTTTGGGGGCAGGTTAAGGTCCATCTGTTCGGCCGATCAAAACTGCGTTAAGGTTTCTGCAAATATAGGCGCGAATGCGTCAGGCGACAAGGCACAACAGAATAGGGGCGAAATCATGCTGGCAATCTATGCCTGCGACCCGGCGCAATCGCGCGGGCGGCTGACCTTTGAAGCGGAAAGCGCGCATCGAACTGCGTTTCAGCGCGACCGCGACCGGATCATCCATTCCAGCGCCTTTCGGCGGCTGAAACATAAGACACAGGTGTTTGTGGAACATGAGGGCGACTATTTTCGCACCCGCCTGACGCATTCGATTGAAGTGGGGCAGGTGGCGCGCACCATCTCGGGGGTTTTAGGGCTGAATTCGGAACTGACCGAGGCGGTGGCCCTGGCGCATGATCTGGGGCACACGCCGTTTGGCCATACCGGCGAGGATGCGCTTGATGCCTGTATGCGCCCGTTTGGCGGCTTTGATCATAACGCGCAGGCGATCAAGATCGTAACTTTGCTGGAACGCCATTATGCCGATTTCAACGGTCTGAACCTGACATGGGAAACGCTTGAGGGGTTGGCGAAACATAACGGGCCGGTTTTGGGCAAGGTCCCGCTGGCTTTGGCGGATTTCAACAGTCAGTATGATCTGGAGCTTGGCAGTTTTGCCAGTGCCGAGGCGCAGGTTGCGGCGATTTCCGATGATGTGGCTTATAACAACCACGATCTGGATGACGGGCTGCGGGCCGGGTTGTTCAACGAAGAACAGATCCGCGAATTGCCGATCATTGGCGCGTGTTACGACAGGGTTGACGCGTTGTATCCCGATCTTGATTTCATCCGCCGCCGTCACGAGGCCCTGCGTCGGGTGTTTGGAGTGATGGTTGAGGACGTGATTGCGGAAAGCCGCCGCTTGCTGGCCGAGGCCAACCCGCAATCGGTGGCGGATATTCGCGGCAACGGGCGGCAGTTGATCCGGTTCTCGGAGCCGCTGTTTGAAGATCTGAAGGTGATCCGGGCGTTTTTCTTCAAACACATGTACCGCCACTGGAAAGTCCGGCGGATGCGACGTAAGGCGGCGATCATCGTCACCGAAATGTTCGATATCTTCTTCAACGATCCGGGGATGCTGCCGGATGACTGGCAGCGATGGGCAACATCTGGCGACGAAACCAAGCGCGCTTTGGTGATTGCGGATTACATCGCCGGTATGACTGACCGGTTTGCGCTGGATGAGCATAAAAAGCTGGTTGATCCGATGGCTTTGGGGTGAGGATGCGGCGCAAACCCGCTGGATAGCTGCGCCTGTCTGTGCTAGAGCGCGGGCAATACAAAACGGATGTGACCTATGAATTTGTTTGCCGATATCAGAACCCTTGTTCTGGATACTCTGACCACTTTGGTGGCCGATGGTGCATTGCCCGCGGGCCTTGATTTCAGCAATATCGCGGTCGAACCGCCGCGCGATGCTTTGCATGGGGATATGGCGACCAATGCGGCGATGGTTCTGGCAAAGCCGGCAGGCACCAACCCACGCGCAATTGCCGAGGCTTTGGCGGCGAAACTGGTGTTGGACGATCGGATTATAACGGCAGATGTGGCGGGGCCGGGGTTTTTGAACCTGACGCTGGCTGACAAGGTCTGGCGCGGGATTGTGCCGGTGGTTTTGGCCAAGGGCGCTGATTTCGGGCGCTCTTCTTTGGGGGCTGGCAAGAAGGTTAACGTCGAATACGTTTCCGCCAATCCGACCGGGCCTTTGCATGTGGGGCATACGCGGGGGGCGGTGTTTGGCGACGCTTTGGCCAGCCTGCTGGATTTCGCGGGCTATGACGTGACGCGGGAATATTACATCAACGATGGCGGCGCGCAGGTCGATGTGCTGGCGCGCTCAGCTTACGAGCGGTACCGTGAGGCTTGTGGGCAGGCGCCGGAAATCGCTGAAGGCTTGTATCCGGGTGACTATCTGGTGCCCGTGGGCGAGGCGATGAAGGCCAAATATGGCGACAGCTTGCTGGGTAAGGGCGAAGAACATTGGCTGGCGGAAGTGCGCGAATTTGCCACCGAACAGATGATGGACCTGATCCGCAGCGATCTGCTGGCGCTGGGTGTGAAGATGGATGTGTTTTATTCCGAAAAGTCGCTTTACGGCACTGGCCGGATCGAGGCGGCTTTGGCCAATCTTGACAGCAAGGGCTTGCTGTATCAAGGCACGCTTGAGGCGCCGAAGGGCAAGTTGCCCGAGGATTGGGAACCGCGCGAACAGACTTTGTTCCGCTCGACCTTGCACGGCGATGACGTGGACCGCCCGGTAAAGAAATCCGATGGCGGCTGGACCTATTTTGCGCCCGATATCGCCTATCATTTTGACAAGATTGATCGTGGATTTGACGAGCTTATTGATGTTTTCGGCGCGGATCACGGTGGCTATGTCAAGCGCATGAAGGCGGCGGTTTCGGCGCTGTCTGACGGGCGGGTGCCGGTTGATATCAAGCTGACGCAACTGGTGCGGCTTTATAAAGACGGTCAGCCGTTCAAGATGTCCAAGCGGTCCGGCACGTTCGTCACATTGCGCGATGTGGTTGATCTGGTCGGGGCAGGGGTCACGCGGTTTGTGATGCTGACCCGCAAAAACGACGCGCCGCTGGATTTTGATTTCTCCAAAGTGCTGGAGCAATCAAAGGACAATCCGGTGTTTTATGTGCAATATGCCTATGCACGGATTTCCTCGGTTCTGGGCAAAGCGCGGGCTGCCGGGATCGCGGTTGAGCAGCCGGATCTGGTGAATGCTGACCTGTCGGAAATCACCCATCCATCGGAATTGAAGCTGGCAAAAACGCTGGCGGAATGGCCGCGTTTGCTGGAACAGGCCGCCAAAGGGCACGAGCCGCACCGGATCGCGTTTTATCTGTTCGAGTTGGCCTCGGATTTCCATGGCCTGTGGAACAAAGGCCACGATTTGCCCGAGTTGCGTTTCCTGCAAGAGGATAATTGGTCACGGTCGGCTGGCAAAATTGCGCTGATTTCGGCGGTTTCCGTTGTACTTTCGGCTGGTTTGGGTATTCTTGGGGTAACCCCGATGCAAGAAATGCGGTAAAAATCGCTGAAAATACAACATCTGGTGGTTTGAGCAGGCACACCCGCAAGATAAGCGGGGAAAACAGGGGCTAGGAATGTCCGAACAGGCATATGATGGCTATGAACATGACGGTGATATGCCGCAACAACCCGGCTTTTTTGCGACAGCAACGAATTGGATAGGCGCTTTGCTGTCTATTTCGCTGGTCGTGGGACTGGTGTTTTGGGGCTATAAACTGACCATGCGCGACGTGACCGAAGTGCCGGTGGTCCGCGCGATGGAAGGCCCATTGCGGGTGCAGCCCGATGATCCCGGTGGTGAAACGGCGGCGCATCAGGGCTTGGCGGTCAACGAAGTACAATCCTCGGGCACGGTTGAGGCGACGTCTGACCGGGTGGTGTTGGCGCCTGATCCGGTTCAACTGACCTCGGAAGATTTGGCGCTTTCACTGGATCATCCGAAGGCACGGGAAACCACGCTGTCCGGCGATACAATCAATCTGGTCGATATGATAGCCGAGGACACAATCGTTGACACGGCTGAAGCAATAAACAACGCGGTGAAGGCGGCGGTCGATGAAGCAGCGGCGTCGCCCTCGGCGAAAAAGCTTGCAAAGCTGCCCGGCGTTAAACGCTCGCCAAGACCACGCGCGCGGATTGTTGGTCAGGATCAGGTGGTGGCGATTGCGGCCAGCACATCGACAATGACGGACGCCTCTGCTGGGCTGGTTTCAAAAAACAGCGTGGATATTGATGTTGACCCGGCTTTGATTACGGCTGGCACACGGCTTGTGCAGCTTGGAGCGTTTGATGATCGTGCATCAGCGATCAAGGAATGGGACTTTATTGTTGAACGCCACGGTGATCTGATCGACGGGCGCAAACGGTTCATCCAACTGGCCGAAAGCGGCGGGCGCAGTTTCTTTCGGCTGCGCATGGTCGGGTTCGATAATTTGGGCGACTCGCGCCGTCTGTGTTCGGCCATGTTGGCGCGCGGAACGCCCTGTATTCCTGTAACGTCGCGGTAATTGTGGCTGGCGGCTATATCTTTGGCTGCGAAGGCACCGCACTGACAGCGGATGAAAAACGCTTTTTTCGCGACGCCGATCCATGGGGATTTATCCTGTTTGCCCGAAACCTTAAAACCCCGGATCAGATCCGGCGGTTAACGGCGGACTTGCGGGCAAGCGTTGGGCGCGAAGCGGTTATTCTGATTGATCAGGAAGGCGGGCGCGTTGCGCGGTTGCGCGGGCCGACATGGCTTGACTGGTTGCCAGCCCTTGAACAGATGGCGCTGGCGGGGCCGGAAAGTGGCCCCCGGTCGATGTGGATACGGTCGCGGCTGATTGCGGACGAGTTGCTGGCGCTGGGCATTGATACAAATTGCGCACCGATTGCGGATGTGCCGACAGACGCGGTGCATGCAATTATCCGCAACCGGTGTTACGGACAATCGGCGGCCGAGGTCGTGGCTGTAGGGCGGGCTGTGGCGGATGGGCTTTTGGCTGGCGGCGTGTTGCCGGTGTTAAAGCATATCCCCGGTCATGGACGCCCGGTTGCTGACAGCCATCTGGAATTGCCGCGGACTGATACGGCGTTGGCTGAACTGTGGGCGACCGATTTTGCCGCCTTCAAAGGGTTGAACGACCTGCCGATGGGAATGACAGCGCATGTGGTTTATGATGCGGTTGACCCGGAAAACTGTGCCACCCTTTCGGCCAAAGCGATTGACCTGATCCGCACTGAAATCGGCTTTGACGGATTGTTGATGACCGATGATTTGTCGATGCAGGCGTTAAGCGGGTCTTTTGCTGACCGCACGGCTGCCTCGTTGGCGGCGGGGTGCGATCTGGTGTTGCATTGCCACGGTGTGATGGCAGAAATGCTGGAAATCGCGACGGCTGCCGGTGATCTGGGAGCGGATGCCGCGCTGCGGGCCGAGCGCGCGTTGGCGTGCCGCCGCCCGCCCGAACCAATGGATAAACACGCCCTCTTGGCGGCATTGGCCCAGATGCTTATGCTGCCGGGTAATGTCTGAGCAAACACCCCCTGATTCCGATGATTTCGGTGCTGAAAACGAAGTGACCGCACGGCTGAAAGCCGAAGCGTTGATAATTGATGTGGATGGGTTCGAGGGGCCTCTGGATTTGCTGCTAACGCTGTCGCGTACCCAAAAAGTCGATTTGCGCAAAATATCCGTCCTGCAATTGGCCGAACAATATCTGAGCTTTATCGAGCGCGCCAAAAGCTTGCGGATCGAACTGGCGGCGGATTATCTGGTGATGGCCGCGTGGTTGGCGTTTCTGAAATCAAGATTGCTGCTGCCGCCGGACCCGTCCGATGCCGGGCCAAGTGGCGAAGAATTGGCCGCGCATCTGGCGTTTCAGCTTGAACGGCTGGAAGCGATGCGCCGGGCGGCAGCGCGTTTGATGGCGCGCGATCAGTTGGGCCGTGATTTTTTCGCCCGTGGCATTCCGGAAGATGTCGCCAGAAGTCGCAAGATAACCTATTCCGCGACGGTGCTTGACCTGATGCAGGCCTATGCGCGTGTCCGCACGCGGGACGATTTCGAACCCCTCAGCCTGTCGCGCGTGTCGGTGTTTACCATGGAACAAGCACTTGAACGGATGAAGGGGTTGATCGGCATGGCACTGGAATGGGGGGATTTGATGCAATATTTGCCCGAAGGCTGGACGCAAGACCCGCAAAAGCGCCGCTCGGCCACGGCGGCGACGTTTGCGGCATCGCTTGAGCTTGCAAAGCTGGGCCAAATTGAATTGCATCAGGATGAATTATACGCGCCGATCATGGTCAGGCGGAAAGGGTGACGATGGACACCAAGGACGACATGCAAAGCGAAAGCCTGTTTCAGGCGCCGCCGATTGCGGAACAAGAACGGATGATCGAGGCGATGCTGTTTGCCTCGGCTGAACCGTTAAGCCTGCACCAGCTTGGCGAACGGATGCCGCATGGCAGTGACGCCGCCGAAGCGATGGTCAGTCTGCGCAAGCGCTATGAGGGGCGCGGGGTTAATGTCGTGAAGGTCGGTGATACTTACGCGATCCGCACGGCTGCCGATCTGGGGTTTCTGATGCAAAAGGAACGCATAGAAACCCGCAAGCTTTCGCGCGCCGCGATTGAAACTTTGGCGATTATCGCCTATCATCAACCAGTTACTCGTGCAGAGATCGAAGAAATTCGGGGTGTTTCAGTGTCGCGCGGCACGATTGATCTGTTGCTGGAGCTTGACTGGATCAAGCTTGGTCGTCGCCGGATGACGCCGGGGCGACCTGTGACGTTCACTGGCACACAGATGTTTCTGGATCATTTCGGGTTGGAAAGCCCGCGCGATCTGCCGGGCATTAAGGAATTGCGCGACGCCGGATTGCTAGACAACCGGCCACCGCCCGGGGCGATGCCGGGTATTGTTGCGGCCTCAGGCGATGATGACGGCGAAGACTGGTCAGAGGATGACGGCGATCAGGACGAGATGTTTTAAGCCGCGCCCCGCGCCGTATCTTTCAACCGCTTGGCGATATTACAAAGGCAGAACCGTCTCGCCCATCAGGGCTTTGTCGACGGCATGGGCGCATTGACGGCCCTCGCGGATTGCCCAGACAACCAAGGACTGACCCCGTCGCATATCGCCTGCGGTCCAGATATTATCGACGCTGGTCTGATAGGACGTGGTGTCCGCCAGCACGTTTTGGCGGCCATCAAGTGCCACGCCCAAATCTTGCAACATCCCGTCGACCACGGGCGAAACGAAGCCCATCGCCAGCAGGGCAAGATCGGCCCTCAGCACAAATTCGGTGCCTGCAATCGGCTGGAATTTCTCGTCAACGTGGATGCAGTGCAGCTTTTTCACTTTGCCGTCAACGCCTTCAAACCGCTGTGTCATCACGGCAAATTCGCGATCAGCGCCTTCTTCCTGACTGGAAGACGTGCGCATTTTCAAAGGCCAGTTCGGCCATGTCAGTTGTTTGTTTTCTTTGTCGGGCGGGGTTGGCATGATCTCAAGCTGGGTGACTGACAAAGCGCCTTGGCGGATTGATGTGCCGATGCAATCGGACCCGGTATCGCCGCCACCGATCACCACGACATGCTTGCCGCGCGCAAGAATTGGATCGACTTTCAGGATCGGTTCCGCCGAGACACGGCGATTTTGCTGCGGCAGAAACTCCATCGCATAGTGAACCCCGGCAAGATCGCGGCCTTCGATTGGCAGGTCGCGGGCTTTTTCAGCGCCGCCAGACAGAATGACCGCGTCGTGTGTGGTCGCGATGTCTTTGATTGCCACGTCATGGCCAACGTGAACGCCGGTGTGGAATGTGACACCTTCAGCGGCCATTTGGCCTGCTCGCCGGTCGATATGGGTTTTCGCCAGTTTGAAATCGGGGATGCCATAGCGCATCAAGCCACCGATTTTCTGGTTTTTCTCGTAAAGATGCACGTCATGTCCGGCGCGGGCCAACTGTTGTGCGGCTGCCATGCCCGCCGGGCCGGAACCAATGATGGCGATTTTCTTGCCGGTTTTATGCGTCGGGATTTGAGGAGTGATCCAGCCGTTTTCCCACGCCTTGTCGACGATGCCACATTCGATGGATTTGATCGTGACCGGGCTGTCGATGAGGTTCAGGGTGCAGGAAGCCTCGCACGGGGCGGGGCAGATGCGGCCGGTGAATTCCGGAAAATTGTTGGTGGAATGCAGATTATGCGAGGCCATTTCCCAGGCACCGTTATAGACCAGATCGTTCCAGTCGGGGATCTGGTTGTTGACCGGACAGCCCTTGAGGCCCTTCACGTCATGGCAAAACGGAATGCCGCAATCCATGCACCGACTGGCCTGATCTTGCAGGGTTTGTTCCGGCAGAGATATGACAAATTCGTTGTAATTGCGCACACGATCCGAGGCCGGACGGTACTTTCTGTCCTGCCGGTCCAATTCCAGGAAACCTGTGACTTTACCCATAATTTATCACTCCACTTCAGGCGCCACTGCGCCGCGGTATTTGTTGGTTTATGCGGCGTCGCTTGACGATTGTTGCGAGGCTTCGATTTCGGCTAAGGCGCGGCGGTATTCGGTTGGCATGACCTTGACGAATTTCGGGCGAAAGGTTTCCCAGTTATCAAGGATCTCTGCGGCCCGGGTCGAACCGGTATAAAACATATGATTCTCGATCAAACGCCGTAAGCGTTCGTCGTCATGCCGGCTCATGTCGCCGGTCACGTCGACGCGGCCGTGATGTTCGATGCCGCCGCCGCTGTGATGTTCGGTTTCCATCAGGTCGTCTTCTTCCGGCACCGGTTCAAGTTCGACCATCGACAGGTTGCAACGCTTGGCGAAGGTGCCGTCTTCATCCAGCACATAAGCGATACCGCCCGACATGCCTGCGGCGAAATTGCGCCCGGTATAGCCAAGGACCGCAACCACGCCGCCGGTCATGTATTCACAACCGTGATCGCCGACGCCTTCGACAACTGCCGTGGCGCCAGAGTTGCGCACAGCGAAGCGTTCGCCAGCCACGCCGCGCAAGTAACATTCGCCTTCAATTGCGCCGTAAAGCACGGTGTTGCCGGCGATGATTGATTTGCTGGCGTTAATTTGGGTGGCGCTGGCTGGTGGATAGATGATCAGTTTGCCGCCTGACAGGCCCTTGCCGATATAGTCGTTGCCTTCGCCTTCGACTTCCAGCGTCACGCCGCGACACAGCCACGCCCCAAAGGACTGGCCGGTTGTGCCGGTCAGTTTGATGCTGATCGTGTCGTCGGGCAGGCCAGCGTGGCCATAGCGTTTGACGACTTCGCCTGACAGCATCGCCCCGGCTGACCGGTTGCGGTTGGCGATTTTCAGATCAAGTTTGACCGGTTCGCGGTTCTCAAGTGCCGGCTGGGCCAGTTTGATGAATTCGCGGTCCAGAATGTCGTCGATATGGTGGATTTGCGGCTCGCAATGGTGGATTGGCACACTGTCGCCCATTTCGGGATCATAAAACAGCTTGCTGAAATCGAGACCATTGGCCTTCCAGTGCCGAATTGCCATATCCCGGTCGAGCACGTTAAGTTGGCCGACCATTTCGTCCATGGTAGCAAAGCCCAATTCGGCCATGATCTCGCGGACCTCGTTGGCGACGAAGAAGAAATAGTTGATCACGTGTTCCGGCTGACCGGTGAAGCGTTTGCGCAGCACCGGGTCTTGGGTGGCGACGCCGACCGGGCAGGTGTTCAGATGGCATTTGCGCATCATTATACAGCCGGATGCGACCAGCGGGGCGGTGGCAAAGCCGAATTCATCGGCCCCAAGCAGCGCGCCGATAACCACGTCACGACCGGTGCGCAGGCCGCCATCGACCTGCACCGCGATGCGCGAGCGCAGTTTGTTTTTCAGCAAGGTCTGGTGGGTTTCGGCCAGACCGATTTCCCAAGGCGAACCTGCATGTTTGATCGAGGTCAGCGGGCTGGCGCCGGTGCCGCCTTCCATGCCGGAAATGGTCACGTGATCGGCGCGGGCCTTGGCGACACCCGCCGCGACTGTGCCGACACCAACCTCGGAGACCAGTTTGACCGAAATATCAGCCGCCGGATTGACGTTTTTAAGGTCGTAAATCAGCTGCGCCAGATCTTCGATGGAATAGATGTCGTGGTGTGGCGGCGGCGAGATCAGGCCGACGCCTTGGGTGGAATGGCGTACTTTGGCAATCACTGCATCAACCTTGTGGCCGGGTAATTGGCCGCCTTCGCCGGGTTTCGCGCCCTGCGCCATCTTAATCTGGATCATGTCGGCGTTCATCAGGTATTCGGTGGTCACCCCGAACCGCCCGGACGCGACCTGTTTGATCGCTGAACGCTTGCTGTCACCATTTGGCATCGGGGTGAAGCGTTCAACTTCTTCGCCACCTTCGCCGGTGTTGGATTTGCCGCCAATCCGGTTCATCGCAATCGCCAGATTCTCGTGCGCTTCGGCCGAGATCGAGCCATAAGACATCGCGCCGGTGGAAAAGCGTTTGACGATCGCGGCAGCGCTTTCAACATCGGCCAGATCAATCGGGGTGCGTCCGGTTTCAGCAGCGGGGCGCAGGCGGAACAGGCCGCGGATCGTCAACAGGCGTTCTTGCTGGTCGTTTATGGACTTGGCGAACTCGCGGTAACGTTCCTGCGAATTGCCGCGCACGGCGTGTTGCAGGTTGGTGATTGTGTCAGATGTCCAGGCATGTGCCTCGCCACGTTGGCGCAGGGCGTAATCGCCGCCGACATCGAGTTCATGCGCCAGTACCGGCACGTTGCTATAGGCGGCGCGGTGACGCTCGAAGGTTTCTTTGGCGATTTCAGTAAGCCCGATGCCTTCGATCTGGCTGGCGGTGCCAGTGAAGTATTTGGCAATGAACGGCGAGGACAGGCCGATCGCGTCAAAAATCTGCGCGCCGCAATAGGATTGATAGGTCGAAATCCCCATTTTCGACATGACTTTCAGCAGGCCTTTGTCGATGGATTTAATATAGCGTTGCACGACTTCACGGGCGTCAACCTCGGACGGAAACTCGTTGTTTGCGTGCATTTCAGCCAGCGTTTCAAAGGCCAGATAGGGGTTGATTGCCTCGGCGCCGTAACCGGCCAGCATCGCGAAATGGTGCACTTCGCGGGGTTCGGCGGATTCAACAACCAACCCAACCGAGGTGCGCAAACCTTTCAGGATCAGGTGGTGGTGCACGGCAGCCGTTGCCAAAAGGGCAGGCACGGCAACCCGGTTTTCGCCGAACTGGCGATCCGACAGGATGATGATGTTTTCGCCGGTTTTCACAGCTTTTTCAGCGGCTTGACACAGGTTATCAAGGCAGAATTTCATCCCGTCCGGGCCGCGGTCTGCATTGAAAGTTATGTCCAGAACGCGCGACACGAACTGGTTGTCGCCAATGTCGCTGATGTCGCGGATTTTAAGCAAATCCGAGTTGCGCAGGATCGGTTGGCGAACTTCCAGCCGTTTGTTGGTGGAGGTGTGAGCAAGATCAAACAGGTTCGGGCGCGGGCCAATAAAGGACACAAGGCTCATCACCGATTCCTCGCGGATCGGGTCAATCGGCGGGTTGGTGACCTGGGCAAAGTTTTGCTTGAAATAGGTGTAAAGCAGCTTGGCCTTGTTTGAAATCGCGGAAATCGGCGTATCAGTGCCCATTGATCCCAAAGCTTCCTGACCGGTCGTCGCCATCGGCTTCATCAGGAATTTGATGTCTTCCTGCGTATAGCCAAAAGCCTTTTGTGCATTCATCAGATCAGGGCCCTGATGCTTGCGCGGAGAGGATTTGGCACCTTTCATTTCTTCCAGAACGATCTGCGTATCTTTCAGCCATCTGTCATAGTCATGTGCGCCGCAGAGGTCGTGTTTGATTTCCTCGTCCGAAACGATGACGCCTTTTTCAAGGTCGATCAGCAGCATTTTACCGGGCTGAAGCCGCCATTTGGTGACGACTTTACTTTCGTCAAACGGCAATGTCCCGGCTTCTGAGGCCAGTACAACCGTGTCGTCGTCCAGCACAAAATAGCGGGCAGGGCGCAGGCCGTTGCGGTCAAGCGTGGCACCGATCTGGCGGCCATCGGTGAAGGCAATCGCGGCGGGGCCGTCCCATGGTTCCATCAGGGCTGCGTGATATTCGTAAAACGCGCGGCGTTGTTCGTCCATCAGCGGATTGCCGGCCCAGGCTTCGGGGATCAGCATCATCATGGCGTGTGCCAGTGAATAACCGCCTTGAAACAGCAGCTCTAATGCGTTGTCAAAGCAGGCTGTGTCGGATTGGCCTTCGTAGGAAACCGGCCAGATTTTTTCGATCTCGGCCCCGAACAGGTCGCTTGACAGCGTTGATTGCCGGGCTGCCATCCAGTTTACGTTGCCGCGCAACGTGTTGATTTCGCCGTTATGGGCGACCATGCGGTACGGATGCGCCAGTTTCCACGATGGGAAAGTGTTGGTCGAAAACCGCTGGTGGACCATGGCAAGTGCCGACACAAAGCGTTGGTCGCGCAGGTCTGCGTAATAGGGGTGCAACTGGTCCGCGAGGAACATGCCTTTATAGACGACGGTGCGCGACGACATTGATACCGGATAGACATCTTCGCGGCTGCCCAAATGCTGGATCACCCCGTTTGAAACCTCGCGGCGCAGGATATAGACGCGACGTTCAAAATCGTCATCGCTGATGCCAGCCGGGCGGGCGAAAAAGCCCTGCCAATGTGCGGGCTCGGACGCCATGATTTCAGGGTCTTGCGACAGTTTGGCGTTGCTTGTTGGAACCGACCGCCAGCCAATCAGGTTGTGACCCGAGCCGTTGGCCATGTCGGCGATGATCGATTTGATCTGATCCTGCAAGGCCACGTCTTGGGGCATGAAGAAATAACCAAGGCTGTAATCACCGGCATGTGGCAGGTCAAACCCCAGAATACTGCATTCATCCGCCAGAAATTCATGCGGGATCTGCACCAAAATACCGGCACCATCCCCCATCAACGGGTCAGCACCTGTGGCGCCGCGATGTTCCATATTCTCAAGGATTCGGATGCCGTCTTCGATAATCTTATGCGATTTGGTGCCCTTGATATTCGCGATGAAACCCAAGCCACATGCGTCATGTTCATTGCGCGGGTCGTAAAGGCCAGCCTTGGCGCCGCGCTGCTGAGGGATTTCAATGGTCATGGGTTTTCTCGTCTGAATAAGGAATCGGCCATCTGTGTGTCTGTCTTATGCCCGAGCATGCGGGGAGATTAAATGGCATGAAGCTAAATCCGACTTCAAGCCTTGATTTTTGGATATCAGGCGGGTTGGTGCCGCATGTTTGGCGGTATTTTCGCGGCAAAACCACCTGAATCCATGCGTAATCCAAGTGTCGGGCGAAAAGAAATTCTGGCTGGACACGTTTGCGCCCGGAAAGGGCCGGGCGCAAATGGTGTCGTTATAGAGGTTGATCGGCAGGCAAGGGTCAGAAATTCCGCATATAACGGTCGATTTCAACCTGTGTCACCTGGTTGGCAACAAACTCAATCTCGCGTTCTGCTTGCTGGATCAGGATCGCCAGACGGCTTTCGCCCAGCACCCGTTGCATCAGTTCGGACCTTTTGGCCAAAGCACCCCATCCGTAAGATTAAGCGGCAGCGGGTCGGCGGTTTCCAGAGCGTAAGCATTGCCATGGCAGGGTTCGGTCGGGGTTAGCCCCTGTTCGATGCCGTCAAGACCGGCGGCAATGTCGGTGGCCAGCAGATAATAAGGATTGCAATCAGCCGAGGCATCGCGCTTTTCAACCCGAACGGCGCTGTCGTGGCCCTGAATGACCCGCAAGCCAACGGTGCGGTTGTCATAGCCCCAACTGTTGTTGATCGGGCAAAACGTATAGGGCTGGCGGCGGCGGAAAGCGTTGGGATTGGACGATCCGGCGATTGCAATTTCAGGCATGTATTTTTGCAATCCGGCCAGAAAAGACAGGCCGATTTTGTTCAGCTTGCCAGCTTCGGCAAAGGCGTTCTTGCCGTCTTTCCACAGGGAATAATGCGTATGGAACCCGCTGCCTAATGCGTCGATAAAGGGTTTGGCCATGAAGGTCGCAAGATAACCGTGTTTATGCGCCAGTTCCTTGACAAGCGAGCGGAACAAGACAACCTGATCGGCGGATTTCAACGCCTCGTCGTAGCGGATATTCACCTCGACCTGACCTGCACCATATTCCGGGTTTGATTGTTCAATCGGTATGCCAAGCTCGTTGATTTGTTGGCGGATCGGCCCCAGAACATGTTCCATTTCGGCGGCGCGGGCCATGCTGTAGACTTGGACTGACTGCTCTTTGGGCTGCAGGGTATCCGGATCAAGCAGGAAGAATTCAAGCTCGGTTCCGGTTTTGACCTCGTAGCCCATGGCGGCGGCCCGTTAGACTTGCGCGATTAAAGCGCCGCGCGGATCAATCGGCACTGGCTTGTGATCGGTGCCTTCAGCCCGCGCCAGACAGATCGCAAAGCCGTCTTCCCAAGGCGAGGCCACGGGTTTGGTCAGCGGGAACATATGCATGTCAGGATAGCCATTGTCGAAATTGACGTAAGGCGTATCCCAGATGTCGCAGGTCATATCGATGGCCAGCAACGCGATTGAAAGGGCGTTGCCTTCTTTGACAGTTGTTTCCCAATGCGACGCCGGAATGCGTTTGCCGCGCAGAATGCCGTTCATATCGCCCATCCCAAGGGCAACAGTGTGGGTGCCGGGCGGCACGCTGAAGTCTTTATTGGTCATTATTGGTCTTCTCCCTTTTATCTTTTTGGGCGGCCCGGTTATGTGGTTGCCAACCCCACAACCCGTGTTACCAGAACACCGCCTTTTTTATCCTTTGCGTTGGGTGGCCAAGGGCTTCTTTCGCACTGGCAGACAGCGCGCCAAACGACATCGAGGCGATATAGATCGGGATATCAAGTTCGATCGGTTTTTCAACCAATCCACGGCCGCCGCCCAGAACGGTCTTTGTCTCGCATTTCTCGCGATAGCCTTCCAGGGGCAGGCGGGTCATGGTGGCGGGAACAAAAGTCAGGTCGTCAAATGTCGGCAGCCGGTGGTTAAACGAATTATACCCGCGCACCTGATAGCGTCCAAGCTGCGCCAGCGCATGGGCTTCGGAAATTGCCTCGGGTGTCCAGCGGGCTGAACCGCCCGTGTCATATGACTAAGGAACGCCAGCCGGGCGGCCTTGGATTGCACCGTCGCCAAACCCGATTAACTCTTCGCTGGCCTCTTCAAACGGATACTCGTACGGAGCTTTTATATCATCAGCCATGCTTTTGCGTCCCTGCTTTCAAAATACCAAAGGCGTTGACCGGCGATAATTCTGCGCCAATCCCGAGAAGTGTCTTTCAGACCCAGCGGATCCAGAATCGCGTCCACCTCGGCCACTTGTTCGGCGGTTGGTTCGGTAATGATGGCATCGACACCCAAATCTTCGATGTCGCCGGTGATCCAGACTTCACCTTGCCACAGCGCGTCTGCACAGCTTGCGCCGGCCCCGCCAAGGGCGATGATCTTGCCGCCATGCGCCATGAACCCCGATTGATAGCCGATTTTGCCTTCAACGACGATGTTGCCACCCTTCATCGCGACGCCGGCGCGCGGGCCGGTATCGCCTTTGACATGGATGGTGCCGCCCAACATGGCAGCCCCGACCGACATGCCGGCATAGCCGCCGATGGTGATATGGCCGTCGCTTTGCGCCTCGCCGCAACCCCACCCGGCGTTGCGGTCGATATTGATGATCGCGCCGGTGTTCAGGCCGCCGCAATAATAACCGACTGATCCTTCAAAATGCAGGCGGCAGCCCGGCGGCAGGCCGACACCCAGATTATGGCGTGATCCGGTTTTGGTGATCAGGATCGACTTGCCTTGATTGGCCGCCGCCTGAATTTCCTCGTGGATTTGGCGGATCGGACGTTTGCCGACCTCGATAACGACATCAGTCACGCAGCCGCCCTCCGGTTTCCGACGCCCCAGATGCCATGCAGGCTTGGGCCGTCGTAGTTGATGATGCTGACCCCCTCGTCGTCGCAGATACGGCGTACGGATTGTTCTTCGGTTGCCGCTGAAATCTCGCCGTTTTCGTTGATGACCACCAACGGCTTCATCGCGAAACGGTCTTTGGCAAAACCGATTTTATCGGCCCGGCTGATCATGAAAGTGAAAACGCCGTCGATTTCTTCGATTGACCGGGTCAGCGCCTGTTCCATTGTCAGGCCTTCCTTCATCCGGTCAGAAACCCAGACCGCAATCAGTTCGCTGTCATTATATGTAAGGAAGCGATATCCCTTTAGTTCCAAGCGCTTGCGCCAGCTGTATTAGTCGGTGATCTGGCCATTATGGACGATTGCCACGTCCGGGAAGGGGCGTGCCCAAAATGGATGGCTGGCGTTTGGGCTGACATCGGATTCGGTGGCCAGACGGGCATGACCAAGGCCGTGAGTGCCGATCATATCACGCACCCCGTGCTTGTCAGCGACAGCATAAGCGCCGGTATCCTTGATGATTTCAAGCGCGCGGCCAACCGATTGCATTTCAAACCGGTCGCAAATCTGATCGGCAGCTTTTGTCCAGCGCGCCACATCCACCGGGTCGGTGATTGTCATGCGCGCCGAGTAATGTTTGCTGTCGCTATTGTCCCAGGTTGGATCGTCAACGAAATCGCCGCCATGTTCTTTCAGGATGGCGCGAAAATCTTCGAGGTCTTTGGAAAGCTGATTGCGGTCAAACCCCATCGCCCTGACGACATATCCGGTGTCGCGTGGAATTCCGTAAATGGCAAATCCGGTTGAATCCGCGCCACGGTGTTCCTGTGCGTCCATCAGTTCAACAAGGTCATAGCCGACTCTGCCGGGACCGTTCAGTATTCTACCAGCGATTCCACACATAGCGTTCCTCTTTTCCGTAGGTGTTCGTATACTGTATACAGAACGGAATGAGTATCAACAAGAAAAGGCATGCGGATCGCGCTGTATCGCAATTTCACTGTTCGTTGGATGCGGAAACCGATAACAAGAATTTTGAGGGATTTTGTCAATAAGGAAGGCCACGATGGGATTTAGGTCACTTTCCCAGCCGCGTGTGCGGCTTGCCGATCAGGTCTATGACCAAATCATGCAAGCGATCCGCGATGGTACGATTTCGGCGGATGACAGGATTGTGCAGGAAAAGCTGGCGGAAGAGTTTGAAATCAGCCGCACGCCGATTCGCGAAGCGTTGTTTCGTATGGAACAGGAAGGTATCCTGACGGTCGCCGGTCGTGGCGGTTTCAAAATACGCAAGATCGGCAATGCCGAGATTTCCGAGCTTTACGGCACGAGAGCCGCGATTGAAGGTTACGCTGCGCGATTGCTGGCGGAAACCGGCGACAAAAAGATATGCGCCGATCTGCGGGATCTGATCCGGAAGGAAGAAGATCTGGCGGATAACAGCGTGCAGGCCTATTTTGAGGCGAACAAAGCGATTCACCGGGCCTTTGTTGAAGCGACCAATAACCGGTATTTGCTGGATTTCTTTGATAATATCTGGGGCCGTGTATATTCGTTTACGCTGTTCGCAACCTTGCAGAATGTCGACATGTCAAAATCGCTTGGTGATCATATGGCTTTGGTGGATGCGATTGAAACCGGCGACGGTTCGACGGCTGCTGAAAAAATGATTGCGCATATTTTTGACGGCAAAGAATTGCAGATCGAAGCGCGGAAATCGACGCCGTTTCAAGGTTGAAGCGGGAGGCTGCAGGTTTGTTCACGGGTGAATGATGCCGCGAAATCTGCATCAGGTCGCCCACCCGCAATTCCAGAGTTGTTGACTCGGGTTTCAAAACCATCAATTCTGATGTTGCGGATCATCAGGTATCAATATCCCAAAAAGATGCCCGCCTGCAGGGAGCGGCTTTGTTGCAAATGGGTGTCTTCAATCCTGAATTTCGCGAGCGGTCGTATCGTATGGCTTGCACATTGATGCAGCAAAAAATCCTTGGGAGAGGGAATTCGCGGCTTTCGGAGCATCAAAGTTCGAATGGTTTGTTTTCGCCGCTGTTTGCACGAAAAAACACGGACTTAACAGATTAATTAACCGGGAGGAAACCATGAAGGCCTTACTGAAACTTAGTACATTAGCTGCGGTCGTCGCACTGGGCGGGGTGTTTGCAGCACCTGTGACCCAAGCCGCCGATATGAATGTAACGATCGTTGCCGGTCATCCGCCGGTCTTTCGTTGGGTGAAACACTTAAGCCAAACCTTTATTCCAGCGGTGAACGCCGCCCTTGAAGGCAGCGGCACCACGATCACCTGGAGCGAGCAATATGGCGGGGCGCTGGCCAAAGTCGGCGACGAACTGGAAGCGATTGAAGAAGGGCTTGCAGAAATTGGACTGGTTTCCAGCCTGTTTGATCCGGCAAAACTGTCAGTGCAGAACGTAACCTATTTTACCCCCTTCGTGCATACGGACGCCGCTTTGGTTGCTGCTTGGATGGACCAGTTGCAGGAAACCAACGCCGATATGAAGGCATCCTGGGCGGAAAACGGTCTGGAATATCTGGGTGGGGCGATTGGCATTGATGACTATCTGCTGATGACCACGTTTCCGGTCAATTCCATTGCCGATATGGAAGGCCGGAAGATCGGCGCTCCGGGGCCTGCGGTGAATTGGCTGAAGGGCACCGGCGCTGTTGGCGTTTCGGGAAACCTTACGACCTATTATAACGAGATCAAAACCGGGGTTTATGACGGTGTGATCGTGTTTGCCTCGGCAGCTTTGCCCGGCAAACTGCATGAAGTGGCGCCTTACATCACCAAGATCGGGTTTGGTGCACAATATGCTGGTGGGATTGCCGCCAACAAAGACTGGTACGACGGTTTGCCTGCGAATGTGCAAAAGGCGCTAAAGGACGCGGCGATTGCTGACCGTGTGGCCTATCATGCGGATCTGGATGCGTCGGTCTCCAAGTTCCTTGGCATCATGCAGTCCCAAGGTGCGACCGTGACCGAAGTCAGTCCCGAGATGCGCGCAGAATGGGCAGGCGGCATGGATAACGTCGCCAAGCTTTGGGCCGCCCAACTTGACAGCGAAGGCAAGGCCGGAACGGCGGTTCTGAAATCCTATATGGATACGATGCGTGCGGCCGGGGCGACTCCGGTTCGCAATTGGGATCAGGAATAACTGATTGAAAAGGCGGGCTGATCGGCCCGCCTTTTTCGCAGCACCCCAAGGATTTCGCCAGAATGACTGACGTTTCACCTTCGCCAATTTCCCCAGAAACGGATTTCCCGCCGTGGTTTCAGGCTTTGCGGCGGGTGATCGACGCGATGACTGCGGGTTTGAATGTGGTCGGCACCCTGTTGATCTGCGCGGTTATGCTGCTGGTCAATGCCGATGTGATCGGGCGCGGTATGTTTAACAATCCGGTATCGGGCGTGCCTGAAATCGTGTCGATGTCCATCGTTGCCATCGTGTTTCTGCAAGTCGCCCAAACTTTTCGCAAAGGCCGTTTGACGCGCACTGATGCGGTGCTTGGATTCGTTGAAAAACGCGCGCCGCGCCTTCGCATGGCGATAGATTTTCTGTATTCACTGGCGGCAATGGCTTTGGTCTGGCAAATCCTGAGCGCCAGCACGCCGTTGTTTCAAAAGGCGTGGGTCCGCAACACCTATGAAGGCACGATCGGGGATTTCACCGCACCGATCTGGCCGGTGAAGCTGATCATCCTGATCGGCTGTGCGGCGTTGCTGGTGCAGTTGGGCTTGTTCGCAATGACCTGTCTGATCCGAATGGTCGCCCCGAAAAGCGAGGTTGTATGAGCCCGTTTGAAATCGGCATAACCTCGTTCGGGGCTATGGTTTTGATGATTTACCTCGGCTTTTGGGTGCCGTTTTCATTGATGCTGTCGTCGTATGTCGGGGTCTGGATGATCAAGGGCTCGCCATTACTGGCGGGAAAGCTGTTGGCGCTGGCGGCAAGCGAAACCATCTCGAGCTATTTTTTCGGGGTGGTGCCACTGTTCGTTTTGATGGGCTATATCGTGTCGGTCACCGGCATGGGGCGCGATGCGTTTGACGTGGCGAACCATATGTTCAGGCGGGTGCGCGGCGGTTTGGGCATTGGCACGGTTGGTGCGAATGCAATTTTTGCCGCGATCACCGGAATTTCCATCGCCTCGGCGGCGGTTTTCACCAAAATCGCGGTGCCGGAAATGATGCGACACGGATATTCAAGCCGGTTTTCGGTGGGTGTGGTTGCTGGCTCGTCGGTGCTGGGCATGTTGATCCCACCAAGCCTGCTGCTGATCCTTTACGGGTTGCTGACGGAACAATCGGTGGGGGATTTGTTTATTGCCGGGGTTATTCCGGGTATCCTGCTGGCGCTGATTTTCGGGCTTGGGATTTATCTGATGGCGGTTTTCAGGCCGAAAATGCTGGGCCCTGATCTGGCGGCTACGGCTAACGAAACCCCGCCGCTGAGTTTGTCGCAACTTGTATCCAAAGGCCTGCCGATTGCCACCCTGATCGGGTTGGTTCTGGGCGGCATTTACGGCGGTTTTTTCACCCCAATCGAAGCGGGTGCGGTTGGCTGCGCCGGGGCTATCGTGATCGGGCTGGCGCGGCGGACGCTGGGACTGCGCGATTTTTGGGACGTGCTAAGTGATACCGGTCTGGTGACCGCGTCAATCAGCTTTCTGATTATCGCCGCACAGATGTATTCGCGCATGTTGGCCCTGTCCGGCGTTCCGGCGGAATTTGGCAATTTCATCGCCACGGCTGATATCGGTTATTGGGGGGTGATCTTGGCCTATGTGCTGCTGGTCATTCTGATGGGCACGGTTCTGGACAGCTCGTCGATTATGCTGATCCTTGTGCCGCTGATGTTGCCGGTGCTGGTGACAATGCAAGTCGATCTGATCTGGTTTGGTATCGTCACCATCATCGCGGTCGAAGTGGGATTGCTAACGCCGCCGTTTGGAATATCGGTTTTTGTGATCAAGTCTGCACTGGATGATCCGACCATTACCTTAACCGATATCTTCATCGGGGCGGCCCCGTTTGCGTTGATGATGCTGATTGTTTTAGGTCTGGTTCTGGTGTTCCCGGTGCTGGCCACTGCTTTGATATGAAAGGAAATCCTATGACCCGTCGGTTTGTTGATATCTCGGTTGCCCTTGAAATGGGGATTGCCTCGGACCCGCCGATCATGTTGCCGGAAATTAACTATTTCAAGCACAGCGACACGGCCGAACAGGTCATGTCGTTCTTTCCGGGCCTGACCAAAGAGGGGCTGCCGGGCGGCGAGGGCTGGGCGGTTGAGACGATGAAAATCTCGACCCATAACGGCACGCATCTGGATGCGCCCTATCACCATCACTCAACCATGAGCAAAGGCGAGCGCGCGCTGACCATTGACGAGGTGCCGCTGGAATGGTGCCTGAACCCCGGCGTGAAGCTGGATTTCCGGCATTTTGCCGACGGTTATGTGGTGACAGCTGCTGATGTCGAGGCCGAGTTGAAGCGGATCGGACATGATCTGAAGCCGCTGGATATCGTGGTTATCAACACCTCGGCCGGGGCGTATTACGGCAAGCCGGATTTTCTGACGAAAGGCTGCGGAATGGGGCGCGAGGCGACGTTGTTTTTGACCCGTCAGGGCGTGCGGGTGACCGGCACTGATGCCTGGAGTTGGGACGCGCCTTTCGCGCTGACTGCCCAGGTATTCGCGAAAAACCCGGACCCCTCGATCATCTGGGAAGGGCATCGCGCCAGCATGGAAATCGGGTATTGCCATATGGAAAAGCTGACCAACCTTGAAGCGCTGCCAGCGAACGGCTTTGAGATCTCGTGTTTCCCGTTCAAAATCAAAGGCGCATCGGCCGGGTTCACCCGCGCTGTCGCCATATTTAAGGAATAGCACAGATGCGATTGGCCACAGTCCACCATAACGGCCGCACAAAGGTTGTCGCAGCACTTGATGACGACATGCTGCTTGATCTTGATCGTGCCGCCGAACTTGCCCGTTATGAAACCAACGTTTTCACCAGTATGCAGGCGGTGATCAACGAAGGCGATTACGGGTTGGAACAAGCGCATGGATTGCTGCGGCGCGCCAATAAACGCACCATAATCCCGGTCGCCGAAGTCGTGTTCCTGCCGCCGATCATGCCGGTGCAATATCGTGACTGCCTGGTGTTTGAGGAACATCTGAAAAACGGCTTTGAACAATCGGCCAAGTTGACCGGCCAAACCTATGCAATCCCAAAGGTCTGGTATCAGCAGCCGATCTATTACAAGGGCAACCGGATGTCCTTTATCGGGCATCAGATGGATGTCTTATGGCCATCTTACGCCGAATATCTGGACATCGAACTTGAACTGGCGATTGTCATTGGTAAGACCGGCAAAGATATCAGCCGCGAGGACGCACCGAACCACATTTTCGGCTATACGATCCTGAATGACGTGTCGGCGCGCGATGCGCAAATGCTTGAAATGGAAGCGAAACTTGGCCCGGCGAAGGGCAAGGATTTTGATACGGGTAACATCCTTGGACCCTATATCCTAACCGCGGACGAGGTGCCGCATCCGGTGGCTTTGAACATGGAAGCGCGGGTGAATGGCGAACGCTGGGGCGGCGGGAACAGCCGGGATATGTATCACAATTTTGCGGATATTCTGGCGCATATCTCGGCCTCGGAAACTATTTATGCCGGCGAGGTGATTGGGTCAGGCACGGTTGGTACCGGCTGCGGTCTGGAAATCGGCAAGCGCCTTGCGCCGGGTGACCGGTTTGAACTTGAGATCGAGAATATCGGCATTCTGGCGAACCGGATCGTTAAAGGAGGGTAGGAATGGCCAATCCAATCGACGGGTTTCAGGTGAACCCGGCTGATCTGAAGTACATAGGGCATGATCTGCAAAGGCCAGAATGTATTTTGGCGGAACCCGATGGCTCGCTTTGGGCGGCGGATGCGCGGGGCGGGGTTATGCATATTTTGCCGGATGGGCAGCAGGAATTGATTGCCCAGTCGGAACAAACCGGATTTGCGCAAACCGATGACGAAGCCAGCCGCTATACTTCGGGCACCTTGCCAAACGGTCTGGCGTTTGCGCGCAACGGCGACATTCTGATTTCGAATTTTGGCACCGATCGCTTGGAGGTTATGCGCCGCGATGGCCAAACCAAGGTGCTTTACGACACGCTGAATGGCAAGCCGATTGGCAAGGTCAATTTCGTGTTGCGCGACAGCAAAGACCGAATTTGGCTGACTGTATCAACCACGATTTCGAACTGGATGGCGGCCAGCAGCCCCAACATCATCGACGGTTTTATTGCGGTGGTTGATGAAAAGGGCCTTAGGATTGTGGCGGATGGTCTGCATTTCACCAATGAAATCCGGTTGGATGCCAATGAGGAATGGCTTTATGCGGTTGAAACCTGTGGTATGAAAATAACCCGGTTTCGGGTGCAAGATGACGGGTCATTGACCCACCGGGAAACCTTTGGCCCGGAAAGCCACGCAGCGTTTATCGACGGCATTGCCTTTGACGCTTATGGCAATCTGTGGGGCACGCATGTGATGACCGACCGGATTTTCGCCCTGACGCCCGAGGGCGATTTGCGGATCATTCTGGACGATGACAATGGTTCGGAAACCGGCAAAGCCCTGCTGCGCGCCTTTGCTGCGGATCGCGTGACGCCGGATTTACAGCTGGCTTGCGGCGGGCAAATAGCCAATTGGATGGCGAGTGTAACCTTTGGCGGGCCGGATTTGACAACCGTTTACATCGGCAGTCTGCGCGGCACGACTATTCCATATTTCAGCGCGCCGTTTGCGGGGTTGCCGATGGTTCACTGGAACGAGAGACGTAACTAAGGATTTGAAAACATGACCGATAATGCAGGTTTGCCGCAAAAGGCGCTGGTTCAGTTCGATTGCAAAGGCCACGCAACCGGCAAAATGCGCAATGATCTGGAAGTGATGATGAAACTGCCGTTTGAAGAGGGGCCGTTCATTCTGGCAACTGACGAAGGCTCGTTTCATGGCGGGGACGCAAGCGCGCCGCCGCCTTTGGCGTTGTTCGTGGCGGGGCTGACGGGGTGCATCATGACCCAGATACGGGCCTTTGCGAAGCGGCTGAAAGTTTCGCTGAATGATCTGGATGTTGAAACACGCGTTGTCTGGGATTGGGAGGCCAAGGGGCGAATTTATGAAACCGGACCGCGTTCGTTTGAAATTGACGTGATGATTGACAGCAGCGATGCGGTGGAAAAAGTGGTGGAATTGATAAACGCGGCGAAAAAAGGCTGTTTTCTGGAGCAGACTTTGGGGCAGGCGAATACAATCCGCCACCGGATGAAAACGCCGGATGGCTGGGTCGAGGTTTAAGCGGCTTTACTTGAAATGCTTGCTGAGCTTCAGGCCCTGACCCTGATAGTTCGATCCGAGATCGGCACCGTAAAGCATGGCGGGTATTTCGTTCATACGTTCATAAACCAAACGCCCGACGATCTGACCATGCTCCAGCACAAACGGGGCTTCGTGGCAACGGACCTCAAGAACCCCGCGAGAGCCGACGCCACCGGTAGCGGCGTGGCCAAAGCCGGGGTCAAAAAAGCCAGCGTAATGCACCCGGAATTCACCGACCATTGCCAGATAGGGGGCCATTTCGGCGGCATAAGCGGGCGGTATATGCACGGCTTCACGGCTGACCAGAATGTAAAACGCATCCGGGTCCAGAATGATCTGGCCGTTTTTGGTGTGGACTTCTTCCCAATATTCGGCCCGGTCGTAATAGCCGATCTTGTCAAGATCGATGACGCCGGTATGGGGCTTGGCGCGATAGCCGACCAAGTCGCCCGTCGCGGGCCGCAGGTCGACGGAAAAGCCAAGACCCTGATCAATATGGGCCGGACCTGATACCAGCACGTCGGTCGCATGCAGCGCCGTTAGTTCGGCATCGGTCAGCACTGCTTGGCCTTGGCGGAACCTGATCTGGTTCAGGCGCATACCGGGACGGACAAGTACAGAAAACGACCGTGGGCAAATCTCGGCGTAAAGTGGGCCGTGATAACCGGGTTCGATGCGGTCAAACTCGACGCCACCATCGGTAATAAGCCTAGTTAACAGATCAAGCCGCCCGGTCGAGGATTTTGCGTTGGCAACCGCCGTAATATCCTTTGGCAGCGCAAGGCTTTCCATCAGAGGGACGACGTAGACACAGCCTTTTTCCAGCACCGCTCCGGCAGTCAGATCGACCCGGTGCATTTCAAATTCAGCCAAGCGCTCAGCGACGCTGCGGCCTTTGCCAGTCAGAAACGAGGCGCGGACCCGGTAAGCGATGTTGCCAAGGCGCAGATCAAGGCTGGCAGGTTGGATTTGGCCATAAGGCACCGGCAGGTCAGCCTGAATTACGCCGTCTGAAATCATCGTTTGGATGGCTTGTGACGCCAGAACTCCGGGGCGTTGGGACGTCATAGAGGGGCACCTCGCGCCTGTCTGCGGTCCGGCAATTGGGGACCGGATTTTGGAGAATTGGTCGGGCTAGCGAGATTCGAACTCACGACCTTTCGTCCCCCAGACGAACGCGCTACCAAGCTGCGCTATAGCCCGACTGTTGGGTGTTATACGGCTTTTGTGCGCAGGGGCAAGCGTGAAACAGGGGCTTAACCTTGCATCATGTCGGCGTGCATCCGGTTACGCAGATGCAAGAGACGTTGATAAATGGCGGCGACCCGGTCATCCAGTGGTTTGGTGAGGCTGGCGTCCTTTGGTGCCACGTCAACAGCCATATCGCGCGCGGCTTTTCCGTCTTCCATGAACTGTTCAAGAAATGCGCGGTCGTCCAATTCGTCTTCGATTTCGGGAGCGATTATTTTGGTTTCCACGGCAAGGACTTCAACTTCAACCTTGGTCGTGCGAACAACCATCACCTCGGATTCTGCACCCTCGGCAGTGTCATCCGGTTCGGTTGTGGCAGCGACCTCGCCCCAGGTTTCAAATGCATCATCATTGTCAGCACGATCATCGGCGGCGATTGCAGTGCCTTCATCGCCAAGGATCTCGGTAATTGGTGTGGTTTCGCGCACAGACCCTTGGTCATCATCTTCGCCTGGCAGCGGCAAGGATAAAGAGCTTACGTATTTGACGCCCTTTTCGCGCATGATTTTCTGCACACCTTTGATGGTGATGCCATCGTCATGCAACAGCCGCCGGATGCCACCGAGCAACATCATGTCAGTCGGACGATAATATCGCCGCCCGCCAGCGCGTTTTACCGGTTTTACTTGCGTAAAACGGCTTTCCCAAAATCTGAGAACATGCGCAGGGGTTTCCAGCCAGTCAGAGACTTCGCTGATCGTGCGAAAAGCGTCAGCTGATTTCGCCATCGCCCCGCTTAACCTTTGTTTCCGGTCGCAACACGCTCTTTCATCAGATGCGATGGACGGAACGTCATCACCCGGCGCGGCAAAATCGGAACTTCTTCGCCGGTTTTCGGATTACGGCCAATACGGGCCGTTTTGTCGCGAACGCCGAACGTGCCAAACGACGAAATCTTAACACTGTCACCTGACGCAAGCGCGTCTGACATGTGTTTAAGCACAGCTTCGACCAAATCCGCAGATTCATTGCGCGACAGTCCGACTTCACGAAAAACCGCTTCACTTAAATCCATACGGGTCAATGTATTGTCACTCATTGCAGTTCCCCCATTAACGCATGGGGCAAGAATACGGACATTCAAAATAAAGAGTCAACAACAACGGCTTGGAAACAGGCGATAATTCGCCCTTTTCACTCAATTCGACCTCTACCAGCGCAGAACTACGGCCCCCCAGGCCAGACCCCCGCCAATAGCTTCGGCGACCAGAAGGTCACCTCGCTTGATCTGCCCGCGGGCTTTGCCCACAGACAGCGCAAGGGGAATCGATGCCGCCGAAGTATTACCATGGTCCTGAACGGTTAATACGACGCGTTCAATCGGCACGCCCATTTTCTGGGCGGTCGACTTAATGATCCGCAGATTGGCCTGATGCGGCACCACCCAATCGACCTGATCGGCAGTGACACCGGCCTTTTCCATCGCTGCATCGGCCGTTTGGGCCAGTTTGATGACCGCATGTTTGAAAACCTCGCGGCCTTCCATCTTTAACACACCGGCTGTCTGCGTAGAGGAAACGCCACCATCAACATAGAGTAAGTCACTGAAACGCCCGTCGGAATGCAGATCGGTCGACAATATTCCGCGATCTGAACTGGCGCCGTCGGTTTCGGTTGCCTCCAGCACAACGGCACCAGCGCCATCGCCAAACAGGACGCAGGTTGACCGGTCAGTCCAGTCCATTATCCGTGAAAATGTCTCGGCGCCGATGACGATTACCCGGCGCGCCTGACCCGAAAGGATCATCGCATTGGCATTGGCCAGCGCAAAAACAAATCCGGCGCAAACCGCCTGAACGTCAAAGGCAAAGCCGCGCTGCATTCCCAGGGCTGCCTGCACTTTGGTTGCTGTTGCGGGAAATGTCTGATCCGGGGTCGAAGTTGCCAGAATGATCGCGTCGATCTGGTCGATGGTCAAGCCAGCATCTGTCAACGCGTTCTGGGCAGCTTTTACCGCCAAATGTGAGGTGAGTTCGCCCTCGGCCGCAAAATGACGCCGTTCAATGCCCGAACGGGATTTAATCCAGTCATCTGTGGTGTCCAGCGTCTTTTCAAATTCGGCATTCTCTACCACCCGTTCGGGCAGATAGTGGCCAACACCTTTTATGGTCGCGCGAAGAGTCTTCATATGGTCTGTCACTCGTTGGGATGAACTGGTTTGGCATCTTCGCGCGCGGTCGATCCAGACGCAACCCGTGCCACCAGTTTTTCGGTAAAATGCAGTTCTGCCAAGTGAAACGCCAGTTTAATCGCGGCAGAAACCCCGGTTGCATCTGCGGCGCCGTGCGATTTGACCACGGTGCCGTTCAGCCCCAAAAACACCCCGCCATTAACCCGGCGCGGATCCGTGCGTTTGTTGAGCTTCTGTAAGGCGCGATACGACAGCAACGCCCCAAGGCGTGCGAAAATCGTTGACTTGAATTGCGCGCGCAGCAAGCTGGAGAAAAAGCGGGCCGTACCCTCGGCGGTTTTCAGTGCCACGTTGCCAGTGAACCCGTCGGTGACGATAACATCGACGCGGTCCGACGGTATATCGCTGCCTTCGACGAAACCGATATAGTCATAGTTGTTTTTGTCGGCCGCCGCCGCAATCAGATCATGTGCCTCTTTAATTTCGGCGCGGCCCTTGGTGTCCTCGGTGCCGACATTCAAAAGGCCGATACGCGGGCGGGCCATGTTTTGGCTGTTGCGGGCATAGGACGCCCCCATAAGCGCGTATTGCAGCAAATCAGATGGATCGGCGCGCACGTCAGCGCCGACATCCAGCAAAATATTAAAGCCCGAGGGGCTGCGCGATGGAAACAGAACGGCAATTGCCGGTCGCGAAACGCCGGGTGCTTTCCTGAGACGAATCATTGAAACCGCCATCAGGGCGCCGGTATTGCCGCAGGAAACCGCGGCCTGGGCCTCGCCTTCGCGCACCGAATCGATAGCGCCCCACATCGAGGTATCTTTGCCGTGGCGCATCACATGGCTGGGCTTTTCTTCCATGCTGACCGAATCGGGAGCATGTCGAATGATAAACCTGCCTGACAGTTCGCGACGTTTGGCGATCAGCGGCGTCAGCACCGCCTCGTCGCCATGCACGATAAACCGGATGTCCGGATTTTTGACGACGGACAACGCCATGCCAGCCACCACAGCGGCTGGACCACGATCTCCGCCCATTGCATCAACCGAAATGACGATACCGGGCTCAGAAGCGTTTGTCTGGATTTCCGGGGTCGTCATACGGCAATGCCTCCGACGTCAGGTTTATGCTGCGTCGTCGTCCAGATCGATTTCGTCGGCCACAGCGACGACTTCACGACCCGAATAGGTGCCACAAGACGGGCAAACATGATGTGGGCGCTTAAGCTCGCCGCAGTTCGAGCATTCGTTGGGATTGGCCGCAACCAATGCATCGTGGGAACGGCGCATACCAGTGCGCGAGCGGGTGATCTTACTTTTCGGGACAGCCATGTCACAACCTCGGTTTTGTCGGGACAGGGCCCGGAATTTATTCCAGCATCATCGTGAAGATATGCACGTGCATATACACTCGCCAATCTGGATTGGAAAGGAAGCCGCGAAAATACTGACATAACCAGAATCCGCAAGGGCTATTTCCTCCTATTCGCCCGATTTATCCCGCAATGCAGCCAAAGCTGCAAACGGTTTCACGTCACCATCGCGCAACGGGGCCTGACCGGGGGCTGTAAACACGGATTCGCCCAGTTCAGCACCCGGTGCGCGGGGATAGTCTGGCAAGGCCAAAGCCAGAGATTCGCACATTATGGCCGCAAGATCGATAACCTCGGTCAACGGCTCGGCCTCGTCATCGCCATCAAAACGGGTTTCTCCCGGTGTGTCTGCCAGACGAAAATCTTTCAGAAAAACCCGCCGCACAGGCACATCGAACCGGTTGGTGACCGGTGCACCGGTGATAACGCAGGCCTGCACAACCGTCGCCCCAAGTTTTGCCGTCAACTGCCAGTCAGCCTGATTTAGCCGGATAATCTGCCCCGAAAACTTCAATTTTCGGATATCAATCAGGTTAAGATCTTCGGCTGTTTGGCGGCGAAAAGCGGCAGGCGGGGTCAGATCAAAATCTGTTTGCCCGCGTTCCTTGAGGGCCTTGACCCGCAAGATTGCAGTAAACTCTTCGGCGTTAACAGTGTCGGCAGGGGGGACTTTTGGCATCAATTCTTACCTTTTTCAGGTTATTCGCCGTTTCGGCGTCAACTTTCTTGCTTGTTTTGCACGTGTTAGGTAAGTCGGCAAGTAAGTTACGAGCAGACATGCACGGGGGCATAATGGCAAGAATTGCAATCCACGCGCGACGGACGGTTCTGGGGCTTTTGTTGACAGCATTAATGGGATGCGCTGCGTCCTTTACCAACCATGGATATGCGCCAACAGATACGGAACTGCAAGCGATCACGGTTGGTCGTGATACCCGCGCGACGGTCGAAGCGGCGATTGGCCGCCCGTCAAGCACGGGTGTGCTGAAAAGCAGCGGTTGGTATTATCTTTCCAGCCGGATCAAACATCTCACCTATAATCAGCCCAAAGTGATCGACCGCCAGTTGGTTGCGATCAGTTTCAGCAATCGTGGCGTCGTGCAGAATATCGAGCGGTTCACCTTGAAAGATGGCCGGGTAATTGTGCTGAACCGCCGGGTGACCACCAGCGGCATCAAAGCCTTTAGCTTTGTGCGGCAATTGATGCAAAACATCGCAAACGTTGATATCGGCAAAGCGCTGCAATAGCAGCGCCTTGCGGGGTTTCAGTCGTCGTTTGGTTTGAAATCAAGTGCGACGCCGTTGATGCAATACCGCAGCCCTGTCGGGTTGGGGCCATCGGGAAAAATATGGCCAAGATGGGCTTCGCAATCCGCGCAGTGAACTTCGGTGCGGCGCATAAAAAGCGTGTTGTCGGATTTCTCGCCGACCGCTTCTTTGGACATGGGGGCGTAAAACGACGGCCATCCGGTGCCGCTTTCAAACTTGGTGGCGGCGTCAAACAAGTCGGCCCCACAGCAGGTGCAGGTAAACATGCCGTTGGATTTGGGGAAATTGTCGTGGCTGTGCGCCCGTTCAGTGGCGCTTTTGCGGCTGACTTTATAGGCAAGGTCCGACAATTGCGCACGCCATTCCTGATCTGTTTTTGTGACTTTAGGCGGCATTTTCACCCTTTCCTGTTTTGTTAGATTTGCGAAACGTCTTCTAATTATTCCAATCATGGCTATGTAAGCGCGGCAAGACCCGATTTCTACCCCAGTGGGCGTGTTGAGTGGTCTTGGACAAGGAAAGCGGATGATCTTGTTGCCCAAAGGTAAATATCGGGTGCGAATCGCGGTGTCGGACGATGAATTGACATCAGCGTTGGCGCTGCGCGCACGCGCGTTTTCGTTGGACGGGCGGTCTGACCGCGACGATTATGATGCCGTTTGCACGCATGTATTGGTCGAGGTTGCCGCGACCAAGGCGATAGTTTGTTGTTTTCGCGTGATGTTTTTTCCAAATGGGTCGGCTTTGGCATCGGCTTATTCCGCACAGTTTTACGACTTGTCCAACCATAACGCGTATCCACACCCCCTATTGGAGGTCGGTCGATTCTGTGTTGATCCTGCCAGTTTTGACCCGGATATTTTGCGTGTCGCCTGGGCCGCAATAACGCGTTTGGTGGATGAACGCGGGGTGGGTATGCTGTTTGGCTGCTCGTCCTTCAACGGAACCGATCCAATGCCTTTTTGGTCAAGTTTTCAGTACCTCTCAGAAAAATATCTACTGGCGGCGACCGATCAGGTTGGTGGACGAGCGGCGGAAACCTTTCGCTTTAGGGCTATGAAACCAGCGGATTTTGATCCCAAAGCCGCCCTCAGCGGTCTGCCGCCTTTGTTGCGCAGTTATTTGTCCATGGGCGGGCGGGTGTCAGATCACGCGGTAATCGACCGGAATATGAACACGATGCATGTGTACACGGCGCTTAAGATTGCAGAAATTCCAGTTGGTAGGGCCAGAATGCTGCGTACACTTTCCGCGTGATTTATCAATATGTTGTGGCAGGTTCACCATATTTAACATTAGATTGTCGTTTTATCTATTTATATTGACTCGTGAATCAATATAAATAATCCACAGCAACAAAGCGCTGCAACCGTATGAAATCACCGATATTTTAAGGGTTATACTCAGCCGCCCGTATGGCTCATGTGGCGGGTCATCCGGCCTTGGACATTCTGCCGTGAGTAGTCAAAATCATGACCGCGTGGCTTGAGTGTGACGGCCTTGTGCAGGGCTGTGATCACATCCTGGTCGTCGTTACTTTCCCGCAAAACACGGCGCAGGTCAAATTCGCCTTCTTGACCAAGGCATTGAAACAATTGCCCGGTACAGGTCAGCCGCACCCGATTGCAGGATTCGCAGAAATTATGTGTAAGCGGCGTGATGAACCCGACTTTTTGCCCGGTTTCATTGATCCGTTTGTACCGCGCCGGGCCGCCGGTGGATTCAGCAAGGTCGGTCATCGAAAACCGATCGGCCAGTTGTGCTTCGACATCTGACAGGGGCCAATATTGATCCAGCCGTTCCGCGTCATCAATATCGCCCATTGGCATGACTTCGATCACTGTCATGTCCATGCCGCGATCAGCACAGAAGGCCAGCATATCAAATAGTTCGTCGTCATTGGTGCCCTTTAAGGCCACCATGTTGATTTTCACGCGCAAGCCAGCCGCCTGGGCTGCGTCAATTCCATCCAAAACCTGCGCAAGCCGGCCCCAGCGGGTGATCTTGGCGAATTTGGCTTCGTTAAGGGTGTCCATCGAGACATTAATGCGTTTAACCCCGAATCGCGCCAAGTCGGCGGCATATTTGCGCAACTGCGATCCATTGGTTGTCAGCGTCAGTTCGTTCAAAGCACCACTGGTCAGATGCCGCGACATGGCGCTGAAAAATTCCATAATCCCGCGCCGCACCAAGGGTTCACCGCCGGTGATGCGGATTTTCTTAACGCCTTGGCTGATGAATACAGTGCACAAGCGATCAAGTTCTTCGAGCGTCAGAAGATCGCGTTTGGGCAGAAATGTCATGTTTTCCGACATGCAGTAAACACAACGAAAATCGCAGCGGTCAGTTACCGAAACCCGAAGATAGGTTATGGCACGCTGGAATGGATCAATCAGGCTGGGTGCTTGGGTCATACAGCCAGTATAGCCTTTTCCAAAGCTTGATGGAAGATGTTGAATGCGGCCAATAGTTCAATCTGCCGTGTCGGCAATGACTGGGGATAAGTATTTCCCAGCCTCTTTGCGGGCAAACGGTTTCATCCGGTCGCCATATTCCGCCAGAAATGCACGCACCCGTTCGGGATCGCGTTTGCTGAGGTCACGCAGCCACCAGGCCACGGCTTTTTGAATAAACCAAGCAGGATCATCGACATAGCCCGCCGCCCAGCCCAATATCCGTTCGCGGGCGTGCAGTTCATCCGGTTTCGCGTTGCGTGACTTGGTAAAGGGCAGGGTGATCACAAGCGCGGCACGTCGGGTCCACATGTGGTCTGACGTCGTCCATAATTCGACTTGATCGAGGCGTGCGAAGTCCGTAACGACACGCTTTTCGCCCGCGCCGCAAACGTGATCGGCAATGGCCCAACTGTCAAATTCCGGCACCCAGCTTTGGATCAGGGACCAGACAGCTTCATCAGGCCGAATACGGGCTTGGGTCAGCAGTTTTGCGGCGATGATTCGTGCTTCGAAAATATCGGTTTGCCACAGGGCATCGGCCAGAATCACGCGTTCGGTGACCGGCAGCGTTTGCCGCCATGTTTTGGCGAAGTCGTTCATCGCAGGGTTGGATATCCCCAGAACGTCACGGGTCTGTTTGTGGTAAGCGGCTATGCCCGGCGCACGCCCCGGTTCGATCAGCGATTTGAGGGCGTCAATCGCTTGTTCCGGGGTCATTCGACGGTCACGGATTTGGCCAGATTGCGCGGCTGATCCACATCGGTGCCCTTGGTGACAGCAGTGTGGTAAGCCAGCAATTGCGCTGGGATTGCGTATAGGATTGGCGCGAAAAACGGCGGGACATCGGGCATGATCAGGGTTTTCCAGACCCCTTCATCGGCCTCGGCAGCACCGGCTTTGTCGGTGATCAGGATGATTTTTCCGCCCCGCGCCATGACCTCCTGCATATTGGAAATGGTCTTATCAAACAGCGCATCTTTCGGGGCGAAAACCACCACCGGCATGTGTTTGTCGATCAGCGCGATGGGGCCGTGTTTCAGCTCGCCACTGGCATAACCCTCGGCATGTATATAGCTGATTTCTTTAAGCTTTAACGCACCTTCCATCGCCAACGGATACATCAGACCTCGGCCAAGAAACAACACGTCACTGGCTTTTGCCAATTGGCGGGCGACCAGACGGATGCTTTTTTCGGTGGCAAGGGCGGTGTTCACAATGCCCGGCAGACTCTCTAATTGACCAACCAGTTCCGCCTCGCGTGTGCTGTTAATTTCACCGCGCTGGCGTGCTGCCAAAATTGCCAGACTGACCAGCGCCACCAATTGGCAGGTAAACGCCTTGGTCGAGGCCACACCGATTTCAACACCCGCAAGGATCGGCAAGGCCAGATCGCTGTCGCGCGCGATCGAGCTTTCGGACACATTCACGACTGAAACGACTTTCGCGACTTTTCCCGAGCAATACCGCAAAGCAGCCAAAGTGTCGGCGGTTTCGCCCGATTGGCTGACGAAAACCGCCAGCGATTTTGGCGATAACGGCGGTTCGCGATACCGAAATTCGCTGGCGACGTCTAATTCAACCGGGATCCGGGCGAGGGTTTCAAACCAGTATTTCGCCACGTTGCAGGCCAGATACGCGGTGCCGCAGGCGACCATGGTGATGCAGTCAATGGCGGTAAAGTCAATTTCACCTTCCGGCAGGTGAATGGCTTTGCGGTCGGCTGACAAATAATGGCTGATTGCGTCCCTCAGAACTGCGGGTTGCTCGGCGATTTCTTTGGCCATGAAATGCTTATGGCCAGCTTTGTCATTCGCCTCGGTCTGCCGGTGGATTTTACGCATTTCGCGATTGGCGCGCTGGCCGTTTGCGTCGTAAATCTCAGCGCCGGCGCGGCGGATGATCGCCCAGTCGCCTTCTTCCAGATAGGTGACGCGATCGGTCATCGGTGCCAGCGCCAGCGCGTCGGACCCAAGGTACATTTCACCGTCGCCGTGACCAATTGCCAAGGGCGAGCCTTTGCGGGCAGCGATCATCATGTCTTCTTCGCCATCCAGCAGAAATGCCAGTGCGAACGCGCCTTCAAGCCGGGCGATGGTGTTCTGGACGGCTTGTTTCGGGTCGTCTCCGGCATTGAGAAAATCACTGAAGATCAAGGCGATGGTTTCGGTGTCGGTTTCGGTTTCAAAGCTATGGCCCTTGGCCTTAAGTTCAGCCTTCAGGTCGCGGAAATTCTCGATAATGCCGTTATGCACAACGGCGACGCGCCCGGCCTGATGCGGATGCGCGTTGCTCACGGTCGGTGCGCCATGCGTGGCCCAACGGGTATGACCAATGCCTGATTTACCGGGCAGCGGGTCATGTACCAAAAGGTCGCTGAGGTTGATCAGTTTGCCCAGAGCCCGGCGGCGCGACAGGATGCCGTTGTTGATTGTGGCAATGCCAGCACTGTCATAGCCGCGATATTCCAGTCGCTTTAGCGCGTCCAATATCAGGGGCGACACTTCGTGTTTGCCAAGTATCCCAACGATTCCACACATATGTTAACCCTTCAATTTATTGGCTTTGATCGTCAGCAAACGATCCATCAACCGCACAGCCAAGCCCGGCTTGTTGACCTGTTTTGACCGTCCAATCGCCATAGCTTCGGCTGGCACATCCTGTGTGATGACCGAACCGGAACCTGTCATTGCGTCCCGCCCAACTGTCACCGGCGCCACAAGCGACGTGTTCGAGCCGATAAAGGCGCGCGCGCCGATCACGGTCTGATGTTTCATCACGCCGTCATAATTGCAGGTGATTGTGCCTGCCCCGATATTGGCATCCACCCCGATCTCGGCGTCGCCGATATAAGACAGGTGGTTCACCTTGGCACCCTCACCGATCAATGCGGCTTTGATTTCGACGAAATTGCCGATGCGGGCGTTGTCGGCAATCTCGGCTCCGGGACGCAGGCGCGCGAACGGGCCGACCACAGCGCCTTGGCTGACATGACAGCCTTCCAGATGGCTGAAGGCTTTGATCTCGGCACCGCTTTCGACCGTGACACCGGGGCCAAAAACCACGTTGGGGCCAAGTGTTGCGTCGCGTCCGATCAGGGTGTCATAGGCAAACCAGACGGTTTCAGGGGCCATCATGGCAACACCGTTTTCCACCGCCTCGCGTCGCGCGCGGGTCTGAAATGCGGCTTCGGCGGCGGCAAGTTCGCCGCGACTGTTGATGCCAAGGGTTTCAGCCTCGTCACAGGTGACCGTCGTCGCTGCAAGGCCCCGGGCGCGGGCAATCTCCACGATATCGGTCAGGTAATATTCACCGGCGGCATTTTTGTTTCCAACTTTTGCAACAAGATCAAATAATTGCTTGGAATTTGCGCAGACAACGCCAGAGTTGCATAACGTCACGGCCAGTTGTTCTGGTGTCGCCTCTTTCGCTTCGACGATTGCCTCAAGCGCGCCGCCGTTAACGATCAGGCGGCCATATCGCCCGGGATTGGCTGCCTCGAATCCCAGTATGACCACCGCAGGCCCTTTGGCGCGTTTGGCCAACATGTCCAGCAAGGTATCCGGGCGGATAAACGGCGTGTCGCCATAAAGCACGATAACGTCGCCGTCAAAATCCGCAAGCGCCGCGCACGCCTGATTGACGGCATGTGCTGTACCAAGTTGTTCGTCCTGAACGACAATCTCAACATCCGCATCAATCGCCTGCGCGGCCTTTTCAACCGCCGCAGCGCCGTGACCGGCAACAACGATAATCCGCTCGGCCTCGACCGCCAAACCGGCCCGCATGGCATGCGCTAACAAAGGCGCGCCGGCAAGTTTATGCAGAACTTTCGGCAGGTCCGATTCCATCCGGCTGCCGATCCCGGCGGCGAGGATAATGAGGGCTGTTGGCATTGTTCGGCCTTTTTAGTTCAGTTAGGGCTGGTTTAGCGGGGAAAATCCGGATCGGAAAGCAAAAGGTCTTCAACAATGCTTTCGGTTCGTTACAAGGGGGGGAATCCCGCTGATGGGTGAACGACCTGAGGTACCATGCAAACTGTGATTTTTGATCTCGACGGCACGTTGGCCGATACCAGCGGCGATTTGATCGCCGCCGCCAATGCGTGTTTTCGCAAGCTGGGTCACGGCGATTTGCTGAGCCCGGTAAAAGACCAACTGACGGCCTTTCACGGTGGGCGGGCGATGTTGCGGCTGGGGTTTGATCGGCTGGACCTACCCTGGACCGAGGCCGAGGTTGATGCGCAATATCCCTATCTTCTGGAGTATTACCGCGAAAATATCGACGTTTTTACAAAGCTTTATGATCGAGTGGTGCCTGCACTTGACCGTTTGGCGACCAGAGGCGTGCCAATGGGCGTTTGCACCAACAAGCCCGAAGACGCCGCAGAAATATTACTGACGCGCCTTGGACTCCGTGATCGTTTCGGGGCGATGCTGGGGGCCGATACCTTGCCCGTGCGCAAACCTGATCCGGAACATTTGTTTGAAACCATTCGTCGCCTTGGCGGCATTCCATCGCAATCGGTTTTGATCGGCGACACAATGACTGACCGAAAAACCGCCAAAGCAGCCGATATTCCCTGCGTTCTGGTCACCTTTGGCCCCGAAGGCCGCGCAGTTTCACGGATGGAGCCCGAAGGTTTGCTGGATCACTATGACGATCTTGATCAGGTTCTGGCGGCGGTTATGCGCACAAGCTGACCTATCACGGTTTTATAAATTCTCAACTTTTCCCGGCCTGACAAACCAGATCACCAAACTCCGGGACTGTGCCGCCTGACAGCAACGCGCCCGTCGCGCCTTCGATTGCCTGCGCGTGGTCAGCCCCGACTAAAGGTGCAGCCAGATCATGGAATTTTGCCCGCAATTCCGCCTCGGTCGGCGGCGCTTCGGCGGTCCATCGTGGACTGGTGATGCCCGATTTCAACACCCGGCCGTCTTTTAGGTGCAGAACCGCACGGGCATGGCGTTGGGCTGGAAATGTCTCATTGCAATAGGCGTCCTCATTCATCACCAAGCCTTTGGAAATACGCGCAACTTCTGTGTTTTTGAAAGCGGCGGGCATCACTTCGTTTAAACCGACATGACCAGTTACCAACGCAACCGCGCAGGGATACGAGGTGGAATACTGCGCTTCCTCGGTGGTTTTGGGGTCATTTGTGGCCAAACGGACGGATTCGTGAAACGTCTGAATTTCGATGTGATCAACCATGTCAGATGTCAGATTATGGGCGCGTTTCAATCCCAGTACGGCCTCGATCGGGGCCTGCGCCCAGCGACATACCGGATAGGGTTTGAAATACTGCTCCAGGATCAGCCAGCGCGACCCGAGATCAGCCCAATAGGAGGCTGCTGCATCACCTTCCATGGTAATTGCCGGGGCGCCGGTAAAGCCATCCGCCGCCAGCCAAGCCGCTGAAACCCCGGCCATCGCGCCCCAGCCCGAGCCGTCTTTCACCATGGTTGGAAAATCAATATCCCGCATCATCTGGCTGCGAGGGCCGTGGTATTCGGCGATCCCCAAAGCGTGGCGCGTCGCAGCGCGATCAAGACCCATCATCCGCGCACCCACCCCGGCGACTGCCACCGCAACCCAAGCGCCTGATGTGTGATAATCGGGTGTTGTTGCGTGCAAGGCGGTGGCCAGTCGGCTGCCAAGTTCGTATCCGACCGCGATGCTGGTCATAAACTCCTGACCGTCCTTTAGGCCAAGCTCCTGTGCGAGCGCCAAAGCTGCCGGAAACACACCACAGCCGACATGGCCCTTTGCCGGATTGTATCCGTCATGCGCATCAAGCGCGTCGATTGTCATACCACCCGCAAGTGCTGCTCCGGCGCTGCTGGCTTCACGCCCGTCAAACAGCATCTTAACCTTGCCGTCGCCACCGCCGAATGTGCGCACTGCGTGGTTGCGGATGATCCGGCTCATCGGAGTCGTCGCGCCGCCGATGCCCACGCCAACCAAATCAAGCACGCATAACTCGGCTTGCTTTTGCACAGCTTGCGGCAAATCGGCGAATTTCAGATCGTGGATAAAGTCAACAATATCGGTTTTGATGGTGTCTTTGGGCATAGCCAACTCCCTTGTGTTTGCGAAAGTCTACGCGCCTGTCAAAGGCAAGCCGACAGGTTTGCGACATGATAGGTCGTTTACGAAGGGGGCTTGAGCGATTGACGGGCTTGTGCTGGCAAGACAGACTGCGCGGGAACAAAAGGCGGCGTAAAAATGCGATTCACCGGAAATTTCACTCAACAGGAACCAATCCCGGAAGAAGCGATCGAGGCAGCAGTGCGGGTCATGCGATCAGGCCGGTTGCATCGCTATAACGTGGCCGACGGCGAAATCGCCGAGGCGGGGTTGTTGGAGCAGGAATTTGCGGCCATGACGGGGGCGAAATATTGCCTTGCAGTTGCCTCGGGCGGATATGCAATGGCCTGCGCCTTGCGCGCTGCTGGAGCCAAGCCGGGGGAACCGGTCTTGACCAATGCGTTCACCTTGGCCCCGGTTCCCGGCGCGATAGCCAATGCCGGATGTGTGCCGGTATTTGTGGATGTCACGGACGCATTGGTGATAGATCTGGATCATCTTGAGCGCCAGATTACGGCCAGCGGCGCGCGGTTTCTGATGCTCAGCCACATGCGTGGGCATATTTGTGACATGGATCGGCTGATGGCCATCTGCACGCCCGCCGGGGTTATCGTGATTGAGGATTGCGCGCATACAATGGGCGCGCGCTGGAACGGTGTGCCGTCGGGTCGGCATGGACTTGTTGGATGCTATTCCACCCAAACCTATAAGCATATGAATTCCGGCGAGGGTGGTCTGATTATCAGTGATGACGCGGAATTGATGGCCCGTGCGACGGTCTTGTCAGGCAGTTACATGCTTTACGGGCGGCATATCGCTGGCCCGAATGAGGCGGTTTTTGAGTCTATCCGGCTGGAAACGCCGAATAATTCCGGGCGAATGGATAATCTGAGGGCGGCAATCCTGCGCCCACAGTTGCGGGTCTTGGCCAAGCAATGCGCGCGTTGGAACGACCGTTATCGGGCGGTTGAGGTCGGGTTAAGGAACACGCCGGGGCTGAAAGTGATCGACCGGCCTGAAGCGGAAGAATTTGTCGGCTCGTCGATCCAGTTCTTGTTGCCCGGGTTTGACAAAGACCAGATCAAGGCCCTGCTTGCTGCCTGCCATACACGCGGCGTTGAACTGAAATGGTTTGGCGGGGCCGAACCAACCGGGTTTACCTCGCGCTATACTTCCTGGACCTATGCGCCTGAGCAAAGTCTGCCACAGACAGATCGGGTGTTGGATGGGTTAATGGATATGCGCCTGCCGCTGACGTTTTCGGTCGAGGATTGCGCATTGATCGCGTCGATCATCCGAGACGAAGTGTCGAATATCCGGGCGGTGTCGTAAGTCTTTCAACGGGAATTGCACGTTAAGGGCTTGACCGATACCCAAGCGGGCGGGGTTTTCTACCGACTAACCGACTAACCGACTAACCGACTAACCGACTAACCGACTAACCGACTAACCTTGCCTTTGAACTGCGCATTAACCGGCTTTTCGCCACCTGCGGCCGCCAATCCGACTCGAGGTTCGGCTAAACTGTTTCGTTGCGAATCTCTGGGAATGCGTGTATTAAATGAACAACTGTTCAATTAATATGGAGCCTGCCATGTTTACCGCCTCAATGAATTTTGCGCTTGGCGAAGATATCGAGGCGCTGCGCGATATGACGCATCGTTGGGCGCAGGACCGTTTGGCGCCTATTGCCGCAGAAATTGATAGGTCCAACAAGATGCCGGTGGAATTGTGGCGTGAAATGGGCGCGTTGGGCTTGCTGGGCATTACCGTCGAGGAAGAATTCGGCGGCGTCAACATGGGCTATTTGGCGCATACGATTGCGGTCGAGGAAATCGCACGCGCCTCGGCCTCGGTTTCGCTGTCTTACGGGGCGCATTCCAACCTGTGCGTCAACCAGATCAGGCTGAATGGCAGTCCCGAGCAAAAAGCGAAATACCTGCCGAAACTGCTGTCGGGCGAACATGTCGGCGCTTTGGCGATGTCCGAAGCCGGGGCCGGGTCTGACGTGGTTTCAATGAAAATGCGGGCCGAAAAAAAGAACGGATATTACACCCTGAACGGCACGAAATACTGGATCACCAACGGGCCGGATGCGGATACCTTGGTGGTTTACGCAAAAACTGACCCCGCCGCCGGACCGCGCGGCATGACCGCCTTTATTGTTGAGAAATCCATGCGGGGTTTTTCCACGTCGGAAAGCTTTGACAAGATGGGCATGCGTGGCAGTGCCACCGGCGAGTTGATCTTTGAAGACGTTGAAATTCCGTTTGAAAACGTGCTCGGCAGCGAGGGGCGCGGGGTTAACGTGTTGATGTCAGGGCTTGATTACGAACGTGTGGTGCTGTCGGGCATTGGCGTCGGGGTTATGCACGCGGTGCTGGATCACATCATGCCTTACATGCATGAACGCAAACAATTCGGCCAAAAGATCGGCGACTTCCAACTGATGCAAGGCAAGATTGCCGACATTTACGCGGCGATGAATTCCTCGCGCGCTTATGTCTATGCGGTTGCAGCGGCCTGTGATCGCGGGCAGGTCACACGTCAGGACGCCGCTGCCTGTGTTTTATATGCCTCCGAAAAAGCCATGGAGGTTGCCACCCAGGGCGTGCAGGCGATGGGGGGCGCTGGGTATCTGAGCGACTCGCCACTTTCCCGCATCATGCGTGATGCCAAGTTGATGGAAATCGGTGCCGGCACCAGCGAAATCAGGCGCATGTTATGCGGCCGCGAGTTGATGCGGGTGACAGCGTGAAAACCTTTGCAGTAACGCCAATTTTTCGGCGAACCATGGCTTGTTTTAAGGAATGTTGATGTGGGCGTTCGGGGATTGCGAGCGTGATTATCCGAGTGCGAGTGGAAAAATAGGGAGGGCGCTATGATGCGATTGTTTTTCATTGCTATATTGTTTTCAGCGACAGCCATTGCAGGCCATGCTCAAGACCTGAACTTTAACATCAAGTATACGACAGATTGCCTTGCTGACACCGAACAAGTGGACGCAAAACAGGTATGCATTGGCAATGCAGCCGAGGCCTGCATGGCCAATACGCCCGGTGGCGATTCCACCTATGGCATGGGCGGGTGTTTATCGGCCGAAGCAGACTGGTGGGACGGGCAGTTGAATGCCGCTTATAAGGCATTGATGAAAAACGAGAAAAATATGGACAGAGAGAACGGCCTGAGCGAAAATAGCGTCACATCAGCCGCCAAAGCTCTGCGTCAGGCGCAGCGGGCTTGGATACCGTTTCGCGACGCAACTTGCGCCTATGAATATTCCCAATGGGGTGGTGGTACTGGCGGCGGGCCTGCCTCGGTTGCGTGTTATATGCGGATGACTGCCCAGCAAGCGCTTTACTTGCAATATGCTGGGTTTGGCGATTGATCCCCGAACTCTGGACCACAAAACGAAAAGACGGGCTATGAAAATACCTACCCTGACCCTTGCAATACTTGTTGGCAATTCGATTGTCGCACTGGCCGAAAATGCGCAAGATCACCGCTTGGCGGTGGTCAGTTGCCTAGGCAATATGGCGGGCGAGACCACTTGGGGTCAGTGCCGAAATCTGATGTTCGCCCTGCGTGCTGTGCATCCGGTTGGTGGCGACGGGCATCTGGCCTGCCTGACAGCACAGCGCGAAGGCTGGCGATTGCAACTGAATTCAGCGCCTGTCTGGGCGGATTTTCAACCAGTCCCTATTGCATCTTAAAGGACTAATTCATGGCGGTACTACGCTCGCAGATTTTAACGTCCGGTCAGGAATTTGATGATCGGAGTGCGGCGCATCTGGCCGCATTGGCCGAGGTGACAGCCGCAGCCGAATTGGCAACCTTTGGTGGCGGCGAAAAATCCCGTGCGCGGCATGTTTCGCGCGGCAAAATGCTGCCCCGGGACCGGGTGTCAAACCTGCTTGATCCGGGTTCGGCGTTTCTGGAAATCGGTGCCACGGCAGCGCATGGCATGTATGATGGGGCGGCACCCGGTTCGGGGGTCATTGCCGGGATCGGTCGGGTGCATGGGCTTGAGGTCATGGTTGTCTGCAATGATGCCACCGTCAAAGGCGGCACCTACTACCCGATGACCGTAAAAAAACACCTGCGCGCCCAGGAAATCGCCGAGGTGAACAATCTGCCGTGCATCTATCTGGTCGATAGCGGTGGGGCCAACCTGCCAAATCAGGACGAGGTCTTTCCTGATCGCGATCATTTCGGGCGGATATTCTATAATCAGGCCAATATGTCGGCCAAAGGCATTCCGCAAATCGCTGTGGTGATGGGGTCGTGCACGGCTGGCGGGGCTTATGTGCCTGCAATGTCGGACGTCACAATTATCGTGCGCGAACAGGGGACGATCTTTCTGGCAGGCCCGCCACTGGTTAAGGCCGCAACTGGCGAAGTGGTCACCGCCGAGGATCTTGGCGGCGGTGACGTGCACACGCGCTTGTCTGGCGTCGCTGACTATCTGGCCGAGGACGACGCGCATGCTTTGGCATTGGCCCGTCAAGCGGTCGCTGGTCTTAACCGTGTGAAGCCACAGCAAATGCTGCTGCAACCGATCGAAGACCCGCTTTATGATCCGGCGGAATTGTTCGGGGTTGTGCCCGCCGATTTACGCACGCCTTACGACATCCGCGAAGTCATCGCGCGTCTGGTGGATGGCAGCCGGTTTGACGAGTTCAAAGCCCGTTACGGTGAAACGCTGGTCTGTGGTTTTGCGCATGTGATGGGGATACCAGTCGGGATCATCGCCAATAACGGTGTGCTGTTCAGCGAAAGCGCGCAAAAAGGCGCGCATTTTGTCGAATTGTGCTCGCAACGACATATCCCATTGGTATTCTTGCAGAATATTACCGGTTTCATGGTCGGTCAAAAATACGAAAGCGAAGGAATCGCGCGGCACGGGGCCAAACTGGTGACAGCGGTAGCAACGACAAAAGTGCCGAAAATCACCATGCTGGTTGGCGGCTCTTTCGGGGCTGGCAATTACGGAATGGCGGGCCGGGCCTATTCACCGCGGTTCCTGTGGACATGGCCGAATTCGCGAATTTCGGTGATGGGCGGCGAACAGGCGGCGGGTGTTCTGGCAAGTGTGAAGCGTGACGGGATTGAGCGGACGGGCGGCACCTGGTCGGCCGAAGACGAGGCCGCATTCAAACGCCCGACTTTGGAAATGTTCACCGAACAATCGCATCCGCTTTATGCCAGTGCGCGGCTTTGGGATGACGGGATTATCGACCCCAGAAAATCCCGCGAGGTCCTTGGCCTTTCGCTAAGTGCTGCCTTGTGCGCGCCTATTGAAGAAACACGTTTCGGCGTCTTTCGGATGTGATGGTGGACTGGATGAAAACTCGTCTGACCCTGCAGTTCGACCTGACGCATCCGGTTATCGGCGCGCCGATGGCCTTTGCCGGTGGAGGTGCACTGGCGGCAGCGGTGACGCGGGCCGGTGGATTAGGGCTGATCGGTGGCGGGTATTGTGACCCCGATTGGATTGCTGCGCAACTGACACTTGCTGGAAATACGCCGGTTGGGGTTGGGTTTATCACCTGGGCTCTGGCGCAAAATCCGGGGCTTTTGACCACGGTTCTGGCGCAGGCGCCACAGGCGGTTTTCCTGTCTTTTGGCGATCCGATGCCATTTGCCGAAGAAATCCAACGCGCCGGGGTGCCGCTGATTTGTCAGGTGCAGAACCTGCGCGATGCACGCCGCGCGGTTGCGGCTGGGGCTGCGATAATTGTCGCACAAGGGGCCGAGGCCGGGGGGCATGGCGAAAGCCGCGCGACCATGACATTGGTGCCGGAAATTGCCGATATGTTGACGATCTCGGCGCCGGACGTGTTGCTGGTTGCCGCCGGGGGCATTGCCGATGGGCGCGGTCTGGCGGCCAGTTTGATGCTGGGGGCCGACGGTGTGCTGATCGGCTCGGCCCTGTTGGCCAGCGACGAAGCATTGCTGCACCCCAATGCCAAAGCGGCGATTTTGGCTGCGGACGGCGACGCAACTTTGCGCACATCAGTGGTGGATATCGCCCGCGGCAAAGACTGGGCGGCGCGATATTCCGGACGGGTGTTACACAACGGGTTTACGGATCAATGGCAAGGGCGCGAGGATGCGCTGCGTGCCGCCGAGGGCGAGGCAGCGCGGTGGGCGGCGGCGGCGCTTGTGGGTGATTTATCGGTCGCGAATGTCTTTGTTGGTGAAGCGGCCGGGTTGATCCGAAACTCGGCCCCAGCCGCTGAGATTGTCAATAACATGGTGACCGAGGCCGAGGCATTGCTGAACCAGCACGGAAAGAATTGATATGTTTAACAAAATCCTGATAGCCAATCGCGGCGAAATTGCTTGCCGGGTGATGGAAACCGCCCACCTGATGGGGATTAAAACCGTTGCGGTTTACTCTGATGCTGACCGCGCAGCCAAGCACGTTGCGATGGCGGACGAGGCCGTGCATATCGGGGCCTCAAGTCCTGCGCAAAGCTATTTGCGGGGCGATGTGATTATTGCGGCAGCACTGGCAACCGGCGCTCAGGCAGTGCATCCCGGCTATGGGTTTCTGTCGGAAAACCCGGATTTTGTTGATGCGGTGACAGCGGCGGGGCTGGTGTTTATTGGCCCCTCGGCAAGTGCTATAAACGCGATGGGGCTGAAGGATGCCGCCAAGCGCTTGATGATCAAGGCCGGTGTGCCGGTTGTGCCCGGTTATCACGGCGAAAATCAGGACGACGAACATCTGGCGGGGGCTGCCGATGCCATCGGCTATCCGGTGCTGATCAAGGCCGTGGCGGGTGGTGGTGGCAAAGGTATGCGCAAGGTCATGCAGCCCGCAGGCTTTGCCGAAGCGCTGGAAAGTGCCCGCAGCGAAGCGCGTACGGCGTTTGGCAACGACGCGGTTCTGGTTGAAAAATACGTCGAAAAACCCCGCCATATCGAAGTGCAGGTATTTGGCGACGGCACAGACGCGGTGCATTTGTTTGAACGCGACTGCTCGCTGCAACGCCGCCACCAAAAGGTCATCGAAGAGGCACCAGCCCCCGGCATGACCGCTGAAATGCGGGCGGCTATGGGCGAGGCTGCGGTAAAGGCGGCCAAGGCAATTGGCTATTCCGGGGCCGGGACGATCGAATTCATTGTTGATGCCAGTGACGGCCTCAGGGCTGACCGGTTCTGGTTCATGGAGATGAACACCCGTTTGCAAGTCGAACATCCGGTGACCGAGGCAATTACCGGCGTTGATCTGGTGGAATGGCAACTGCGCGTTGCCGCAGGGGAACCACTGCCCAAACGGCAACAGGATTTGACGATCAACGGCCACGCTTTTGAAGCCCGCCTTTACGCCGAGGATGTGCCAAAGGGGTTTCTGCCGGCAACCGGCACGTTGACGCATCTGAAATTTCCGACAGGCGCCAGGGCGGATAGTGGGGTCAGGGCGGGTGATGTGATCTCGCCATTTTACGACCCGATGATCGCCAAGCTGATCACCCATGGCCCAACCCGCGATGTGGCGTTAAAGCAAATGGAACAGGCGCTGGGCGCGACCGAAGTGGCGGGGTCTGTGACCAATCTGGCATTTTTGGCGGCTCTGACGCGACATCCGGACTTTGCAATTGGCGACGTTGACACAGGTTTGATCGAGCGCGATCTGGCCCGCCTGACTGTAGAGCCTGACATGCCGGATGCCGTGATCGCGTTGGCCGGGTTGGCAGCGATGGGCCTGCATATTGGCGGCGCGCCCACCACCGGGTTTTCGCTGTGGCAACCTTTGTCGCAAACGGTTGTGATTGGTCGGGGTGACGACCTTATCGCCCTGAACGTCACAACCCGGTCCGGCAATGCTTTCACGGTGTCATTTGACGATAGGAACATTGATGTTGCGCGCCACGGGTCTGATTGGCTGATTGACGGGGCCAAGTTGACGGTCAATCTGGTGGTCTTTGGCGATAAAGTCAGTGTTTTTGCCGGACATGCATGGCATTTTGACAAGATCGATCCGCTTGAACGGGCCGGTGGGCGGCATGGCGACGGCAATCTGATCGAAGCACCGATGCCGGGGCTGGTCAAATCGGTGCTGGTAAAAAACGGCGCTTTGGTCAAAGCTGGCGATCGTTTGGCGGTACTTGAGGCGATGAAAATGGAACATTCCCTGACCGCCGCGCGCGACGGTATTGTCGCCGAAGTTCTGGTGATTGAAGGGGCGCAGGTCGAGGCCGGCGCTGCCCTGATCCGCCTGGAAGCCGAGGAGGCCGTGGCTGCATGATCCGCTTGCATCACATCCCAGCCTCGCGCTCGTTTCGCACGCTTTGGCTTTTGACCGAAATGGCGCTTGAATGTCAGATCATCCCCTATTCCATCACCGACGGATCGTTACGCGCGCCGGAGTATCTGGCGAAATCTCTGGCCGGACGGGTGCCTGCCCTTGATATCGACGGCATCACGCTGTTTGAAAGCGGTGCGATCCTTGAATATCTGTGCGAAACCCGGCCTGAAAACGGGCTGGGGCGGTTTGCGGGCGATCCTGAGCGCGGCAAGTTTCTGGAATGGCTGCATTTTTCCGAAACGCAGGCGCATTTGATTGCCAATCTCAATTTGCAGCATTTGTTTCTGAAAGACGCGTCGCTTGCCTCGCCCACCGTTTTGAAAATCGAAACCGCGCGGCTGACAGGAACCCTGAAAGCGATGGAACGCGCGCTTGGCGAGCAGGACTGGTTGCTGGCATCGGGCTTTTCGGCGGTGGATACAATGATGGGCTATAATCTGTTTGCCTCGCGCTATTATGTGCGGATGGAAAATTTTCCGACCCTTCAGGCCTATTGCAACCGGATCACCCAACGCCCCGCATATCAGGCGGCCCGCGCACGTGACGGCCAACAGAAATTCTTCCGCAAGGATTTTTATGAGGTGCCAAATGGCTGAGATAAAACGCCGGCTGCATCATGCTTGGGAAAGCCGCTCGACCCGCACACTGTCGCTGCTTTACGAGATGGAACTGCCGTTCGAGTTGGTGGTGCACTCGTTCCGTCGCTCGCTTTACAATGAAGATTACCGCAAATTATCCCCAGCCGGGCGGGTACCCGCGCTGGAAGACGGCGATGTCACGGTGTTTGAAACCGGCGCGATCACCGAATATCTGGTGGAAACCTATCCGGAATCCGGGCTGGGCCGGTTCAAGGGCGATCCTGAGCGGGTGGAATGGCTGCAATACCTGCATTTTGCCGAAACCATCGGCCAGCATCTGGCAACCCTGACCCAGCACCATGTGGTCCTGCGCGAGGCACATATGCGCTCGCTGGCCGTGATGAAATACGAAACCATGCGGCTGGCGCGCGTGTTGGGGGTATTGGAAGACGGGTTGAAAGACGGGCGCGACTATTTGCTGGCCAGCGGGTTTTCGGCTGTGGACACCAATATCGGCTATTCCGCCATTGGTGCTGCGCGCTATGTGCGGCTGGATGCGTTTCCATTGGTTTTGGCCTATACTGACCGCCTGAAGGCACGTCCGGCCTTTCAGAAAACCTTGACACCGGAAGGCAGCGAGAAATTGTATCACCAAGATTTCTATGCCTTGCCCGATGTCTGATTTCGTCGAGATATTCGAGGTTGGCCCAAGGGATGGCCTGCAAAACGAAGCGCGGCTGATCCCGGCTGCGGACAAAATCGCACTGGTTGATTTGCTATCCGCTGCGGGCTTCCGGCGTATCGAAGTGGCCTCGTTTGTGTCGCCTAAATGGGTGCCGCAGATGGCGGATGGGGCCGAAGTATTGGCCGGGATCGCGCGGACGACTGGTGTGTCTTATGCCGCGTTGACGCCAAATATGCGCGGCTATCAGGATGCGCGTGCTGCCAAGGCTGATGAAATCGCGATCTTTGCCTCGGCCTCGGAAGGGTTCAGTCAAGCCAATATCAACTGTTCAATCGCCGAAAGTCTTGAGCGGTTCAAACCTATTGCTGAGGCGGCTCTTGCTGACGGCATCCCGATGCGCGGCTATATTTCCTGTGTGTCCGATTGCCCGTTTGACGGGCCGACGCCGCCAGCAAATGTGGCCCGAACTGCCGCCATTCTGCGCGACGCCGGGTGTTACGAAATCAGCCTTGGCGATACAATCGGGCAGGCGACGCCCGACAGTATCACCGCGATGCTGAACGCGGTGTTAACCGAGGTTCCGGCCGGAAAGCTGGCGGGTCACTACCACGACACCTCTGGACGCGCCCTTGCCAATATCGAGGCGTCACTGGCGTTGGGTCTGCGGGTGTTTGATGCGGCAGTCGGAGGTCTTGGCGGGTGCCCTTATGCACCGGGTGCGGCGGGTAATGTGGCAACCGAGGCTGTGCATGACCGGTTGATCGCACTGGGCTTTAAAACCAACCTAAATCGCGCGATATTGCTTGAAGCTGCTGAAATGGCACGAAATTTAAGGACGGCATGAATGTTTGAAACCCTGAAGATAGAAACCGACGCGCGTGGGGTTGCGACCCTGTGGCTGGCGCGGGCCGACAAACATAACGCCATGTCGGGGTTGATGATTGACGAACTGTCGCAAGCCGCTGACCAACTTGCACGCGATGCGTCGGTACGGGTTGTTGTCCTTGCGGCCGAGGGCAAAAGCTTTTGTGCCGGCGGGGATCTCAGGTGGATGCAAAGTCAGATGACTGCCACCAGCGATGAACGCCGCGGGGAGGCGCGTAAACTGGCGATGGCGCTGTTTGCCCTGAACACCTTGCCCAAACCTTTGATCGGGCGCGTGCAGGGCAATGCGTTTGGCGGGGGTATCGGAATGATGGCGGTTTGTGACGTCTGCATCGGCGTGACAGATGCCAAATTCGGCCTTACCGAGGTAAAACTTGGTCTGATCCCGGCCACGATCAGCCCCTATGTGCTGGCCCGCATGGGCGAAGACAAGGCTCGCCGGGTGTTCATGTCGGCCAGGCTGTTTGGCGCGCACGAGGCGGTTTCGCTGAACCTTTTGGCCCGCATCGTCGCGGCGGAAGACCTTGATGCAGCGATTGCAGCCGAAGTTGCACCGTATCTGCTGGCAGCACCAGGTGCCGTTGCCGAAAGCAAGCGCTTGACCCGGATGTTAGGGCCGCAAATCACGCCTGAAATCATCGACGCCACCATTGACCGCCTGGTCGGGGCTTGGGAAGGCGACGAAGCGCCTGAAGGCATCGCTGCATTCTTTGAAAAGCGCAAGCCGCGCTGGCAGGCTTGACGCGATTTTTGGCTAAGACCGCAGGACCACCGGCAGCAGACTGCCCAGCCATGAAATAACCTTGAATGTTTTGCTCGCCCGACTCGGCAGGTTGGGCTAACCTTTGGCAATATCCGTCTTCCCAATCTGAACCTTATTGAGGATTATCCGATGCCTTCTGCTTTTCAGCCAACCAACCGCCGAACATTTTTGCTGGGGACAGCTGCATTCGGAGCGATGTTCGCTTTGCATCCATTTGCCGCGCGCGCCGCTGCCAATCAGGCGCATCTGCGCATCGTTTCCACGACCGATCTGCACGTGCATGTCTTTCCTTATGATTACTACGCCGACAAACCAAACGATACGATGGGTTTGGCACGCACCGCGACCCTGATCCGCGAATTGCGGGCCGAGGCGACGAATTCGTTGCTGGTTGATAACGGCGACTTTCTGCAAGGCAATCCGATGGGCGATTACATCGCCTATGAACGCGGCATGGCCGAGGGTGACATGCATCCGGTGATCATGGCGATGAATGCGCTGGGCTATGATGCTGGCACCGTGGGCAATCACGAGTTTAACTACGGCGTTGATTTTATGGATAAAGTCATTGCTGGTGCGAATTACCCGGTGGTCAGCGCAAACTTTGCCGACAAGCTTGGCGCAGCGGGGCGGGCGGATACGTTGCACCTGAAACCCTATGTGTTGTTGAGCCGTGAAATCACCGATGGGGCAGGGGCGAAACACCCGATCAAAATCGGGCTGATTGGTTTTGTGCCACCGCAAATCATGAACTGGGATGCGCACCATCTGGCCGGCAAATTCGCCGCCCGCGATATTTTGCAGGCCGCCCGCGCCTGGGTGCCCGAGATGAAAGAGGCCGGGGCTGACATCATCGTTGCGCTGTCGCATTCCGGTATTTCCGGCGGGGCCGAACACGAAGGGCTGGAAAACGCTTCGCTGTTTGTCGCTGGCATCGACGGAATTGATGCGGTCATCACGGGCCACAGCCATCTGGTTTTTCCGAACGCCAAATTCAAAGCTGACAGTGGCATAGATGTCGACAAGGGCACGTTGATGGGTAAGCCGACCGTAATGGGCGGGTTCTGGGGATCACATGCCGGAATGATTGATCTGATGCTGGAGCGTGACGGCAATCAATGGCGCGTCGCCGCCAGTGAAAGCGCGACACGGGCAATTTCTGAACGGGTTGACCGCAAGACCTTGCCGCTGGTTGAAAGCCAGCAGGATGTTCTGGATGCCGTGGCCCCGATCCACGCGGCGACACTTGATTATGTTCGCAGACCAGTCGGCAATACGGCGGCACCGCTTTATTCCTATTTTGCCTTGGTGGCAGATGACCCGTCAGTGCAGATCGTCAGTCAGGCGCAGACCTGGTATCTGAAACAGATGATGAAAGGCACAGCATATGAAGGCCTGCCGATCTTGTCAGCAGCAGCACCGTTCAAAGCCGGTGGACGTGGGGGGCCAGACTATTATACCGACGTCAAAGTCGGTCCAGTGGCGATTAAAAACGTGTCAGATTTGTATCTCTATCCCAACACCGTGCGCGCGGTTGTGATCGATGGTGCGACGGTGAAAAACTGGCTGGAACGCTCGGCCGGGATATTCAACCAGATCGAGGCCGGTAAGGCCGACCAGCTGCTGTTGAACCCGGAATTCCCGTCTTATAATTTCGACGTTATGGACGGGGTGACCTATCGCATTGATCTGTCACAGCCTTCGATGTTCTCGGTCAAGGGCGAGCTGTTAAACCCGGAAACAAACCGCATCACCGATCTGCGTTTCAACGGTCAACCGATTGATCCGGCGCAGAAATTTGTGGTGGCCACCAACAATTACCGGGCAGGCGGCGGCGGTGGATTTCCCGGTGCTGACGGTTCAACCATTGTGTTCGAGGCACCTGATACCAACCGCGATGTGATCGTGCGGTATTTGATCGATCAGGGTACGGTCAATCCCAAGGCCGACGCGAACTGGAACTTTGCACCGATTGCCGGGGCCAGCGTGATCTTTGAAACCGGACCCGGCGGGCGCGAACATGTCGGCGAAGTTACCGGTGTGAAGATCGAGGCGGCTGGCGACGGGTCCGACGGATTTGCCCGCTATCGCATCACCTTGTAACAGTGTTCCCCGGTGCCTTAACCGGCACCGGGGCGCAAACGTTACATCGGTTTGTTGACGGCCACACCCAACGAGAACACCAACTCGCCGCCATAATAGGCGGTGGTGATGATAAGCGCTGCAAAAACCAGTTCCAGCGCCACAACCGCAACGCCGCGCAGGCCCGTCAGTGAAATCCTGCGCCACCAGCCAAGGGCGCGCAAAACCGCCCAGATCGCCAGAACCGTCGACGTGGTGCTGCCCAGCATGTCATGAAAATCAAGCGCCGCAACCGGGCCGTTTTTAGCCGCGCAACCTCCAAAGCCATATCGCCAAATGTGGCGGCAACCATCCCGGCCACACCGGCAAGGACTGCCAGACCTACCGACACATTGGCGATGGTGCTCCGCCCGCCGATCTGGCGACCGCCTTTCGGCCCAAGCCGCGACCGTTGCGGAAAAAAACAACACCTAAAAAAATCGCCCAACGCGGCGCACCAGACCCTTTGGTCGAATAGATATGCTTGGCGGCAACCGCCGTGTAACGGGTTTCAAAAGATTGATCTGGGTGACTGCGTTCTGTTGACCTCATCCCATGGCAGGGGTAAAGGTCACGGAGTGATAAGCCTTGCAGCAAATACGAGGAGGCCGCATTGGACGCGTTGTTAAGAGAGTACCTTCCGATCCTCATATTTCTGGGCTTAGCTGTTGCCTTGGGATTGGTCCTGATCCTTGCGGCTTTGGTCATCGCGGTGCGCCATCCGGATGCCGAAAAAATCAGTGCTTACGAATGCGGTTTTAACGCGTTTGACGATGCGCGGATGAAGTTCGATGTACGGTTCTATCTGGTGTCGATCCTGTTCATCATCTTTGACCTAGAGGTCGCGTTCCTGTTTCCATGGGCTGCCTCGTTCAAAACCCTGACCGATCTTGGTTTCTGGTCGATGATGGTTTTTCTGGGTGTTCTGACCATCGGGTTTGCCTATGAATGGAAAAAAGGGGCGCTGGAATGGTCGTGATGGCAACCAACACTGCTGGGGCCGACAAAGAAGTCGCCACCCGCGCTATGTCGAATGAATTGGCCGACAAAGGGTTTTTGCTGACCTCGACCGAGGATATCATCAACTGGGCGCGCACCGGCTCCTTGCACTGGATGACATTCGGTCTGGCCTGTTGTGCGGTTGAAATGATGCACACCTCGATGCCGCGATACGACCTTGAACGCTTTGGAACCGCCCCGCGCGCCAGCCCGCGTCAGTCTGACCTGATGATTGTGGCCGGCACCCTGACCAATAAAATGGCGCCAGCTTTGCGCAAGGTTTACGACCAGATGCCGGAACCGCGCTATGTGATCAGCATGGGCTCCTGCGCCAATGGCGGTGGCTATTATCACTACAGTTATTCCGTGGTGCGCGGCTGTGACCGGATCGTACCGGTTGACATCTATGTCCCCGGCTGCCCACCAACCGCCGAGGCCCTGCTTTACGGTATCCTGCAATTACAGCGCAAAATCCGCCGTACCGGCACAATCGCCCGCTGAGAGGGACGAAAATGAACGAAGCCCTTCAAGAACTGGCCGGCCTGATCGAAGCCAAGCAAGCCGACGCGGTAATCGCAACCGACATTGCTTGGAACGAACTGAATGTCACCGTGACGTTGAACAGTATCGTGGAATTTACAGCGTTTCTGAAAAACGACCGCTCGATGCAGTTTTCGACTCTGGTTGACATCACGGCCGTTGATTACCCAACCCGCGAAAAGCGTTTTGATGTGGTTTACCACCTTCTGTCGATGTACCGAAATCACCGGGTTCGGGTGCGCATCGAGGTTCGTGAAGACGATCTGGTGCCATCGCTGACCGGCGTCTATCCGGCCTCCAACTGGTTTGAACGCGAAGTGTTTGATATGTACGGATTGCTGTTCTCTGGTCATCCTGATCTGCGCCGCATCCTGACTGATTACGGCTTTCGTGGCTATCCATTGCGCAAGGATTTCCCAACCACCGGCTATACCGAAGTGCGCTACGATGACAAAGAAAAGCGCGTGGTCTACGAGCCAGTGTCCTTGGTACAGGAATACCGCCAATTTGATTTCATGAGCCCATGGGAAGGGGCGGAATACATCCTTCCGGGTGACAACAAAGGGGCTGCAAAATGATGTATTATGGTGGTTTTGGCGGCGGCATGTGGGTCGGGTTTCTGATCGTCGCTGTTTTGCTGGTGGTGCCGTTCTGGCGTATCCTGCCACGCAACGGCATTCCGAACTGGGTGGCTTTGGTGGCGATTATTCCGCTTGGCGCGCTGGTTCTATTGTGGGTCGTCGCCTTCAAAGACATGATTGAAAAGCGATAACCGAACGAATGGGCGAAGCGAAATTGGTTTATGGAATAGGCGCAGCTAAGGCGGGCACCACATGGTTGCACCGCTATTTGTCGTCGCATCCGGAATGCCATTTCCGCAGCGTCAAAGAATTGCATTACTTTGATACGCTTGGTGCAGACGGCGCCGAATGGCGTGCGCGCAAGCCTGTGCAGAAATTACAAGCGCTGGATCGGCGTCGGGGCCGGACGGCCAACCGCCGTGCGACTGACTTGCGCGACTGGGCTGAAATGCTGGCGCAAACGGACCCCACCCATCAGGCGTATCTGGCCTATCTCAATCAAGATAATACCGCACGGAATTTGGTCGGCGATATGACCCCGTCTTACGCCACGCTTGATACCGCGCGTTTTGCCGAAATGGCGGTTTTGGTGCCTGAAACCCGGTTCGTTTTTCTGATGCGCGATCCGCTTGACCGGCTCTGGTCCAATATCCGCATGTCGGCCAGACGCGGCACAAAAACCGAGGCCGAGTTTCAATCCCGCGCCAATGCGTTGATCGACCAGTTCAATACAGGTCTGCACCCCACCGCCGAACGGCGCAGCGATTATGCCACGACGCTGGAAAACCTGTTCAGCGCGGTGCCGCGTGACAGGGTCTTGATAGGGTTTTTTGAAACACTGTTCACCGACGCGGCGATTGCCCGGCTCACCCGTTTTCTGGGCCTCTCACCACTGCCAGCCGCCTTTGAAGTCAAAGCGCTGGAAGGCCAAAAATTTCGCCTTGATGCCGAACGTCGCGCCCGCGCGCTTGACCGGTTGCAAGGCCAATATGATGCAGTTTCCAAATTCCTGGCGGGGCCATTACCGGACCGCTGGCAAGCTCAGTTGAGCAGAGGTTGATATGATGGATGGTTCCCACACTGACGTGCTGACCGGCGAACAGCGGATCAGAAATTTCAACATCAACTTTGGCCCGCAGCACCCTGCGGCGCACGGTGTTTTGCGGCTGGTGCTCGAGCTTGACGGCGAGATTGTCGAACGCTGTGACCCGCATATCGGCCTGTTGCATCGCGGTACCGAAAAGCTGATGGAAAGCCGGACATATCTGCAAAACCTGCCTTATTTTGACCGGCTGGATTATGTCGCGCCAATGAACCAGGAACATGCCTGGTGTCTGGCGATTGAAAAGCTGACCGGGGTTGAAGTTCCGCGTCGTGCCAGCCTGATCCGGGTGCTCTATTCCGAAATTGGCCGCATTCTAAGCCATCTGCTGAACGTCACCACACAGGCGATGGATGTCGGCGCGCTGACCCCGCCGCTATGGGGGTTTGAAGAGCGCGAAAAACTGATGATCTTTTACGAGCGCGCCAGTGGCTCGCGCCTGCACGCGGCCTACTTCCGCCCCGGTGGTGTGCATCAGGACCTGCCACAAGACCTGCTGAACGACATCATGCAATGGACCCTGGAATTCCCGGCCTTGCTTGATGACATCGAAGGCCTGCTGACCGAAAACCGCATCTTCAAACAGCGCAACGTTGATATCGCCATCATCAGCGAACAAGAAGCGCTTGATTGGGGCTTTTCCGGCGTCATGGTGCGGGGTTCCGGCATGGCGTGGGATTTACGCCGCAGCCAGCCTTATGAATGCTATAATGAATTTGATTTCCAGATCCCCATCGGCAAAAACGGCGATTGTTACGATCGCTATCTGTGTCGCATGGCCGAAATGCGCGAATCTGTGAAGATCATGCAGCAAGCCATTGAAAAGCTTGGCCATGCCACCGGCGACGTTCTGGCGCGCGGCAAGTTGACACCGCCCAAACGCTCTGAGATGAAAACCTCGATGGAGGCGTTGATCCACCACTTCAAGCTTTACACCGAAGGCTTTCACGTCCCGGCCGGTGAAGTTTACGCCGCCGTTGAAGCGCCTAAAGGCGAGTTTGGCGTCTATCTGGTGTCGGACGGATCGAACAAACCCTACAAAGTTAAAATCCGCGCGCCGGGATATTTGCACCTGCAAGCAATGGATCACATCTGCAAAGGCCACCAACTGGCCGATGTGGCCGCTATCATCGGCTCACTTGATGTCGTGTTCGGGGAGATTGACCGATAATGCTACGCCGCCTTCACCCTACCCAACCGGCCTCCTTCGCCTTCACGCCAGCCAACGCCAAATGGGCGCAGGCGCAGATCGCCAAATATCCCGAAGGCCGTCAGGCCAGCGCAATCATTCCCCTGTTATGGCGCGCCCAGGAACAGGAAGGCTGGCTGACCAAACCGGCCATCGAAGGCATCGCCGACATGCTTGGCCTTGCTTATATCCGCGCTCTGGAAGTCGCCACATTCTACTTTATGTTCCAACTGCAGCCGGTTGGCGCCCTTGCCCATATTCAGGTTTGCGGCACCACCACCTGCATGATCTGCGGTGCCGAAGATCTGATCGGGGTCTGCAAAGACCTGATCGCAGAACAGGCGCATGAAATCTCGGCTGACGGAAATTTCAGCTGGGAAGAGGTCGAATGCCTTGGCGCCTGCGCCAACGCCCCGATGGTGCAGATCGGCAAGGACTTCTATGAAGACCTGACGGCTGACAAATTCCGCGAAATCCTGGCCGCCTTCGGGCGCGGCGAAATTCCCACACCCGGCCCGCAAAATGGCCGTTATGCAGCCGAACCACTGTCTGGCCTCACCAGCCTCAAAAATTACGAAAGTGGGCGCGCGCAATATAACGCCTCAGCCGGGCTTGCCACCGCTTACGGTGATACGATCAAACGCATTCAGGGCGACGAAGTCCCGATACTCAAGCCACGCCGCACACCAGCGCCACCTGCCGCAAAAGCTGCGGCCAAACCCGCGCCTGTCGCGCCGCCGGCCAAGACCGCCGCAAAAAACGCGTCGGCCCCTGCTGACACGCCAGCCCAACCTAAAAAACTCAAAGCCGCCAAAAAGGGCGGTGCGGATGATCTGAAAGAAATCAAAGGTATCGGTCCGGCCCTTGAAAAACTGCTGAACGATCTTGGCATTTTTCACTATGATCAAATTGCGGGCTGGTCGGCGGCTGAAATTTCCTGGGTCGATAACAACCTGCAAGGCTTCAAAGGCCGGGTCAGCCGCGATGGCTGGACCCAGCAGGCGAAGATACTGGCAACCGCGGGCGAAACCGAGTTCTCGAAAAGGGTGGCAAAAGGCAAAGTCTATTAAGACAGCCCAAGCCCTTAACAAGGAGGCGAATAAAAATGAGCAATGTGACCAAACACTCAACCACCTGCAAGTCCGTCTGCTGGCTGATCGGCATGGCCGCCGGTGGAGTATTAACCTTTGTGCTGATCTATCAAGTGAACAGCGAACGCATATTGTCGGGGATCGCCGGTATCGTGGTGATGCTTGCGGTTGGGCTGATTTTGCGCCGTCTGGTCTGTAAAACAGCAGCCGACGAAGATCATGATTTAACCTACGATTCAGCCGCCGAACTTGCAGAAACCACAGCAACTGCCAGTCGGGTTGCCAAAAAGGCCACAGAACCAGCAGCCGTTTTGGCGGGAGCTGCCCCTACGGCAGTCCGCACTATTGTACGGCCGGTTGCGGTTCATGCCGTTTCTGCCGCACCCGAAGTTGACTTTGAAGAAGCCGGAAAAACAACCGATGTTGAAACCGCGCCCCTCGCGCCGGTTTCGGACGCTGCTGACGCGGCAATAATCCGGGCGGTGAAAGATGCGGTAAACCCGGTCGATCACGCTGGTGACGATGAGTTGGCCAAAGATCTTTATGATTGGGATGCTGATGAAGAGGCCGAATTTGCAGCCCTGACCAGCGCGCAGGATGAGCCGGTAAAAAGAGCGGTAGCGGTGATCGAAGCTGTTGCAGCGGACGTGCCAGAGATTGAGCCAGCGGAAATCGTCGCCGATCTGGCAGCCGCCGCGGTTGCCCTAGATGCGGATACAGTCCCGGCTACGCAACCGGCCGACTTGGCCGAAATTAAGCCGATGGAACCCAAGGGTTTGGAAGCTCCCGAAGGGGCAGCCGACGACTTGACGATGATCGACGGGCTGAGAGCCGATCAACAAATCGCGCTGAACGAGGCGGGCATTTTTCACTTCAGACAGATCGTCGGCCTGAACCGTCGTGAACTTGCATGGCTTAAAGAAAACATTCCGGGTGCCGCGACATCCGAGGGTGCAGAAAACTGGCGCAAACAAGCAATTCAATTGTCACGGCAATCCGGGTAACTGAACAATTGGTACACTAAACGGACGCCCAAGGAAAAGTTCAACCCTTCCAAAGGAGGAGAATATGAATAGCACGTCAAATTCCCAGCAAGATAACAGCACTTGCCGGACCTATAGCTGGATCGCTGCAATTTTTGCTGGCGTTGTGGTTTTTCTTTTGGCCTGGAAGTTGCTGACATGGGGCTTTTTCCCGTCGCTTTTTGTTGGGGTCGTGGTGTTCCTTATCCTTGGCTACGCGCTGATCCATTGGTTCTGCTCACAGGCGACAAGCGTCTCCAGTGACAGCTCGACCGTTGCCGCGGCGGTTGCGGCCAGTTCAGCCGCTCAATCCCGCACCGAGCCTGTCGCAGCACCGTCTGTTGCGCCAACCCCGGTGCCTGCCGCTGTTGTTTCAAAACCTACAGCGACACCAGCACCCAAGCCCGTTGCACCGGTCGCGGCACAAGCTGCCAAACCGGCGGCTGCGAAGTCTGCGGCGCCCAAACCTGCCGCTGCCAAACCAGCAGTGCCTAAACCTGCCGCGCCCAAAACCCGTCTTGCCGGACCACGGCGCGGAAAAGCGGATGATCTGAAGATGATCAAAGGGGTTGGACCAGGCATTGAGAAAATCCTGAACGGCATGGGCGTGTTCCATTTTGATCAGGTTGCCGCCTGGACAGATAAGGAACTGGCCTGGGCTGACGAAAGCATGCCCAAATTCAAAGGCCGCGCTGAACGTGACGGCTGGATCGGCCAGGCAACGAAACTGGCCGCAGGCGAAGACACCGAATTTTCGTCGCGCGTCAAAGACGGCGACGTTTACTAAAACGCGCTAAAAGGATAACGGATGGCCCCTGTCGGGACAGACACTTCGGTAAAACAAGCAAAGATCGCCTCGATTGTGATCCTTGTGACGTTTCCATTGTGGATGGGTGCCTCATGGTTAGGCGGCCGGATGGGATGGGAAGCGCGTTATGCGATCCTGTTCGATCTGGCGGCAATGGCAGCGTTCATCTGGGCGCTGGTGGTTTTGGTTCAGGTCTGGCGAAAGCGCCAACAGAATGAGGAATAACAAATGCTGAAAGATCAGGACCGGATCTTTACCAACCTTTACGGGATGCACGACCGAACTTTGGCGGGCGCAAAGAAGCGTGGCCATTGGGATGGCACGGGTGCGATCATCAAGAACGGGCGCGACTGGATCGTGGACAACGTGAAGGCCTCGGGTCTGCGCGGCCGCGGCGGGGCCGGGTTTCCAACCGGCCTTAAATGGTCGTTCATGCCCAAGGAAAGCGATGGCCGCCCCAGTTATCTGGTGGTCAACGCGGACGAGTCAGAACCCGGCACCTGCAAAGACCGCGAGATCATGCGCCACGATCCGCACACCTTGGTCGAAGGTTGCCTGATCGCTGGTTTTGGCATGGGCGCGCATGCCGGTTACATATATATCCGCGGCGAATTCATCCGCGAACGCGAAGCTTTGCAAGTGGCCATTGACGAGGCTTATGACGCCGGATTGCTGGGCAAGAACGCCGCCAAATCCGGTTGGGATTTCGACCTCTACCTTGCCCACGGCGCTGGCGCTTATATTTGCGGCGAAGAAACCGCCCTGTTGGAAAGCCTTGAGGGCAAAAAAGGTATGCCACGGATGAAGCCGCCGTTTCCGGCTGGCTCGGGCCTTTATGGCTGCCCTACGACCGTAAATAACGTCGAAAGCATCGCGGTTGTGCCAACGATTCTGCGGCGCGGACCCACCTGGTTCACCTCGTTTGGACGCCCCAACAACGCGGGCACCAAGCTGTTCGCCATATCAGGCCACGTCAACAACCCCTGTGTGGTCGAAGAGGCGATGTCGATCCCGTTCGAGGAACTGATCGAAAAACATTGCGGCGGTATTCGCGGTGGCTGGGACAATCTGAAAGCGGTCATTCCCGGCGGCGCCTCGGTGCCACTGTTGCCTGCCGCCACCGCGCGCGAAGCGATTATGGATTTTGACTGGCTGCGCGAACAACGATCAGGCCTTGGCACAGCGGCGGTGATCGTGATGGACCAGTCGACCGATGTGATAAAGGCGATCTGGCGGCTGAGCGCGTTTTACAAACACGAAAGCTGTGGCCAGTGCACGCCATGTCGTGAAGGCACCGGCTGGATGATGCGGGTGATGGACAGACTGGTGCGCGGTGACGCCGAGGTTGAGGAAATCGACATGCTGCTGGACGTGACCAAGCAGGTCGAAGGCCACACCATCTGCGCGCTTGGCGACGCGGCAGCTTGGCCGATCCAGGGCCTCGTTCGGCATTTCCGCGGCGAGATCGAGGATCGGATCAAAGCGAAACGTTCGGGTCGGGTGACTGCGGTCGCGGCGGAATAGCCGAAAAGGATATACAATATGCAACAATGTGAAAATTACCGTTTCTGGGCGCAATACGACAAGCCATTTCAATTCAACGGTAACTGTCGGCGCCATGCGCCAGCACATTTTCGAGATGAAGAGGGTTTTGTGTCAAATGAACCGATGTGGCCGAAAATTTCCGCATCAGATTTTTGTGGCGATTTTGAAGAAAAATGACTTTGACAAATCATTGCTATGCGGAACTGACCTTCGGGATGTATATAGTGCCGATAGTCGAGCCGCGCCTGTTGAGCAAAAGGAAACCTGCACCAGCGGCGCCCGGCAGACTGTCGTCGCGGAAGTGTTATTGCATAACAAGCGCCCCTTATGCCCCTTTCGCGGTGAAAGGAGACATATCATGTTCAAAAACCTAACCCGTCTCATTACCACGACCCTTGTGGTCGGCAGCCTTACGGCTGGCGCCACAGCCCAGCCGAAAGCCGATGACGAGATATTTAATCGTTTGCTGACGGTCGCTGTCGGAAATGAAATTCGCGAAAAGTGCCCGACGATCGAGGCGCGCACAATCGCTGCGACGCTTTATTTCCTGGGCATTCTTAACTATGCGCGGTCAATCGGTTTTACCAAGGACCAGATGTTCGCCTACCGTGACGATCCCAAAAATCAGGAAAGCCTGCGCAAGGCAACCTATGCCTATTTGGACAAACATGGCGTCAATCGTGCCGTCCCCGCCAGCTATTGCACATTGGGCACGGCTGAGATCGCCCAAAACAGTGAAACCGGCAAATTGCTGAAACGCAGGTAAAGACATGTCAGACTTGAAGAAAATCAATATCGACGGCCATGTGGTAGAAGTCGACGGGGCAATGACAATCTTGCAGGCCTGCGAAGTTGCCGGCGTCGAAATCCCGCGCTTTTGCTATCACGAGCGCCTGTCGATCGCCGGCAATTGCCGGATGTGTCTGGTCGAGGTCGTCGGCGGCCCGCCGAAACCTACGGCAAGCTGCGCCATGCAGGTCAAGGATTTGCGCCCCGGCCCGGAAGGTGCAGCGCCTTTGGTGAAAACCAACTCGCCGATGGTCAAGAAGGCCCGCGAAGGGGTGATGGAGTTTCTGCTGATCAACCATCCGCTGGATTGCCCGATCTGCGATCAGGGCGGCGAATGCGATTTGCAGGATCAGGCGGTGGCTTACGGGGTTGATTTCAGCCGGTACCGCGAACCAAAACGCGCCAGCGAAGACCTTGATCTTGGCCCACTGGTCGCCACCACGATGACCCGCTGCATTTCCTGCACCCGCTGTGTGCGTTTCACCAGCGAAGTTGCCGGGATCACCCAGATGGGCCAGACCGGTCGCGGCGAAGACAGCGAAATTACCAGCTATCTGAACCAGACGCTCGACAGCAATCTGCAAGGCAACATCATTGATTTGTGCCCGGTGGGCGCGCTGACCAGCAAGCCTTACGCCTTCACCGCGCGGTCTTGGGAGCTGAAAAAGACCGAAACCATTGATGTGATGGACGGCCTTGGCAGCAATATACGGGTGGATACCAAAGGACGCGAAGTCATGCGCATCCTGCCGCGCAACCATGACGGCGTGAACGAGGAATGGATATCCGACAAAACCCGTTTCGTCTGGGACGGATTGCGCCGCCAGCGGCTTGACACACCCTACATCCGGGTTGGTGGCAAGCTGCGCGCCGTAGGTTGGGATCAGGCATTGCAAACCGCCGCCAAAGCGATACGCGGCAAGAAGGTCGCGGCTTTGGTTGGTGATCTCGCTCCGGTTGAGGCGATTTATGCCTTGAAAGGCATCATCGAAGGTCTGGGGGGCACAATGGAATGCCGCACCGATGGCGCAAAGCTGCCCATCGGTAATCGCTCGGCCTATGTCGGTACAGCGCGGATTGACGACATTGATAACGCACAGATGATCCAGCTGATCGGCACCAATCCGGCGATTGAATCCCCGGTTCTGAACGCCCGTATCCGCAAGGCATGGATCAACGGCGCGACCGTCGGTCTGGTGGGCGAGGCGGTCGATCTGACCTATGATTATGTGCAGGTCGGCACCGATCGCGCCGCGCTGAAGGAATTGGCCGACAAGCAAATCGGCGCAGCCAAAGAGATGAATACCGTCGTGATCATCGGGCAGGGCGCATTGCTCGGTCGTGACGGCGACGCGGTTCTGGCGCATGCGATGAAGCTGGCCGAAAACACCAAGTCGAAATTCATGGTCCTGCACACGGTTGCCAGCCGGGTTGGCGCAATGGATCTGGGCTTCGCCACCGAAGGCGGGATGGATGCTGCCCTTGAGGGGGCCGAGGTGGTCTATAACCTTGGCATGGACGAGGCTGATATCGCGCCGGGGGCTTTTGTGATCTATCAGGGCAGCCACGGGGATCGCGGGGCGCACCGCGCTGATGTTATCCTGCCTGCTGCCGCGTATACCGAAGAAAACGCGCTGTTCGTGAACACCGAAGGCCGTCCGCAATTGGCAATGCGCGCCGGTTTCGCGCCGGGCGAAGCCAAAGAAAACTGGGCGATCCTGCGGGCCTTATCGGGCGAGTTGCGCGCCGCATTACCGTACGATTCACTGGCGGCCCTGCGCAATGCGCTGATTGCCGAATATCCGCATCTTGGCCAGATTGATCAGGTTGCCGAAAACGACTGGAAACCCGCGAAAATTCGCGGCATGGGCAAGGGCAATCTTGCCAGCGCCATAACCGATTTCTACCTGACCAACCCGATTGCCCGCGCCTCGAGCGTCATGGCTGAACTGTCGGCCAATGCGGCTGCCCGTAAAACCAAGATCGCGGCGGAATAGACCGGGATGCTGACACGCCTGATACATGTCACAGCCTTGCCGATCGCCCTTTTGGGCGGCTTGGCGGCATGCGAGATGACATTGGGCGGTAAGGCCGACAAAGCACCGGGATTCGCGCCGGAATATCTGGGCGTGGAAACCATGCTGCTGGACGATGATCTGGTGAATTTCCACGTTGCTATGAAGGGCGCGCGCACCAAGGCCGACGTTGCTGATTACGCAAAATGTGCCGCGGCGGAATATACGTTGATCCGGGGCTTTGGTTTTGTACGCCACTTGCGCACAAATGTTGACGAGAAGGATGGTCTTTGGCGGGCAGATGCGGTTTATACCGTCTCGGATGCACTGCCCGAAGGCAAGCTGACACTGGATGCCGAAGTCGTGGTGGCCAATTGCCGCGATGACGGGATACCCACCGTCTGATGACGGTCTAAGGATGGAATAGAATGGCAGAGTTTTTCTTTGAAACCAATTTCGGGATTTTTCTCTATATCCTCGGGCAATGCCTGTTGGTAACGGTCTGTATTTTGGTAGCGCTCGCCTTTCTGATGTATGCCGACCGCAAAATCTGGGCCGCCGTTCAAATGCGCAAAGGCCCCAACGTGGTCGGGGTTTTTGGCCTGTTGCAAAGCTTTGCCGACTTCATCAAATATATCGTCAAAGAGGTCGTGGTGCCTGCCGGGGCCGACAAGGTGGTGTTTTTCCTTGCGCCAATGATTGCCTTTGTTCTGGCGGTGATTTCATGGGCCGCGATCCCCTGGGCTGACGGTTGGGTGATTGCCAACCTAAACATCGGTATTCTTTACATTTTCGCCATATCCTCGCTGGAAGTTTACGGCGTGATCATGGGCGGCTGGGCCTCAAACTCGAAATACCCGTTCCTTGGCTCGCTACGGTCTGCCGCGCAGATGATTTCCTACGAGGTGTCCATCGGCTTTATCATCGTCGGTGTGATGATCTCGACCGGGTCGCTGAACCTGACCGAAGTTGTGCGCGCCCAAGATGGTGATTACGGCCTGTTCAACTGGTACTGGCTGCCGCATTTTCCAATGCTGTTTCTGTTCCTGATCTCGGCCCTGGCCGAAACCAACCGCCCGCCGTTTGATCTGCCAGAAGCGGAAAGCGAACTGGTGGCAGGGTATCAAGTCGAATATTCCTCGACCCCGTTTCTGCTTTATATGATCGGCGAGCTGATGGCCGTGGTGCTGATGTGCGCCCTGCTGACGCTGCTGTTCTTTGGCGGCTGGCTGTCGCCAATCCCCGGCCTGCCGGACGGCGTGTTCTGGATGATCGCAAAAATGGGGTTCTTTTTCTTCATCTTCTCGATGGTCAAGGCAATCACGCCGCGCTATCGCTATGATCAATTGATGCGGATCGGCTGGAAAGTGTTCCTGCCGATGAGCCTTGGCTGGGTAGTATTTGTCGCCTTTGCGACGCATTTCAACTGGTTCGGCGGGCTTTACGTCCGCTGGGCAACAGGGGGCTGATATGGCGGATATGGACTGGACACGGGCCACAAAGTACTTCCTGCTGGCCGATTTCTTTGGCGGTTTCCGCCTTGGCCTGAAGTACTTTTTCCGACCCAAAGTAACCCTGAACTACCCCCACGAAAAAGGTCCGCTATCCCCGCGCTTTCGCGGCGAACATGCCCTCAGACGCTATGCCAACGGCGAAGAACGCTGCATTGCCTGCAAATTGTGCGAGGCGATCTGCCCGGCCCAGGCCATCACCATCGACGCCGAACCACGCGAGGACGGATCACGCCGCACCACGCGCTATGATATCGACATGACCAAATGCATCTATTGCGGGTTCTGTCAGGAAGCCTGCCCGGTCGATGCCATCGTCGAGGGCCCGAATTTCGAATTCGCCACCGAAACCCGCGAAGAGCTTTTCTACGACAAGGACCGCCTGCTGGCCAATGGCGACCGCTGGGAAGCCGAAATTGCCAAAAACCTTGAACTGGACGCGCCGTACCGATGAGCGATTATGCAAAAATGTTTCAGCAGATGATGGAACAAACCGCCGAAATGGGCAAAAAGTTCGCCCCCGAAGGCAATATGTTCTCGCCCGCTGCGTTCGAGGCGATGATGCCCGGCGTCAGTGCCTCGTTTCTGGAAATGGCCTTTGGCAACACGATCAACCAAAACGGGCTGGACGCGAAAACCCGGTTTCTGATCACCATCGCGGGGCTTTCCGCGCAAATCATGCTGCAAGCGCCGCAGTTGAAACTGGCAATCGAAAGCGCGCGGGTTGCTGGGGCCAAAAAGCAAGAAATCACCGAGGTGATCATGCAGATGTCGATGTTCGGCGGCATGCCGGTCACCACGCAGGCGCTGCAAGCAGCGCTGGAAGTGTTTAACGCAGAAGAGAACGGAAAAGACTGATGACAGTAACTGCTCTGGCCTTTTACCTATTCGCCATTGTCACCGTCACATCGGGCCTGTTGGTCACCATGTCACGCAACCCGGTGCATTCGGTCTTGTGGCTGATATTGGCGTTCATCTCCTCGGCTGGTCTGTTCGTCCTGTTGGGCGCGGAATTCGTCGCCCTGCTGCTGGTCATCGTCTATGTCGGCGCGGTCGCGGTTTTATTCCTGTTCGTCGTGATGATGCTGGATGTTGATTTCGCCGAACTGCGCGGCGGTCTGGCGCAATATTTGCCGATGGGCCTGCTGATCGGCGTCGTGCTGCTGGTGGAACTCGGGCTGGTGTTTGGCCATTGGACCTATGCTGATGGCGCGCAAGCTGCCCGTGCTGCCGTTACTCCGGCGATTGACCAAACCCAAAACACCGTCGCCTTGGGTCAGCTGATCTATACGCAATATATCTATCTGTTCCAAACCGCCGGCCTGATCCTGCTGGTCGCGATGATCGGCGCGATTGTGCTGACAATGCGGCATCGCCCGGATGTAAAGCGCCAGAACGTCATGGCCCAAATGCACCGCGATCCGGCCAAGGCGATGGAACTTAAGGACGTAAAACCGGGGCAGGGGCTCTAGCAAACGCAGTCCCGGACCTGCTCCGGGACCTCTTGGGTGGCAGGGGTCGCCATAACGAAACGAACAGGCCCCGGATCAGGTCCGGGGCTGCGAAACAAAAAAGACGAGAACGCACATGATCGGCTTAGAACACTATCTCACCGTTGCCGCCTTCCTGTTTGTGACGGGGATTTTCGGCATCTTCCTCAATCGCAAGAACGTCATCGTCATCCTGATGTCGATCGAACTCATGCTGTTGGCGGTGAACATCAATTTCGTGGCGTTCTCCAGCTTTCTGGGTGATCTGGTCGGGCAGGTGTTCACCCTGTTCGTGCTGACGGTTGCTGCCGCCGAGGCCGCGATCGGCCTTGCGATTCTGGTTTGTTTCTTTCGCAACCGTGGCACCATCGCGGTTGAAGACGTCAATGTGATGAAGGGCTAAGCACTTATGGAACTCACCACGATTATCCTGTTTGCCCCGTTACTTGGCGCACTGATTTCAGGCTTTGGCCACAAGATCATCGGCGAAAAAGCCGCGATCACCACGGCCACCGGCCTGTTGTTTCTGGCCGCCCTGCTCAGCTGGTTCACGTTCCTTACCTTCAACGGCGAAACCCAGCAGATCCCGCTGATGCGCTGGGTGCAAAGTGGCAGCCTGTCGACCGATTGGGGCATCCGCCTTGACCGCCTGACAACCGTGATGCTGATCGTGGTGACAACGGTGTCCAGCCTCGTGCACCTTTACAGCTTTGGCTACATGGACAAAGACCCGCAATGGAAAGACGGCGAAAGCTATAAACCGCGTTTCTTTGCCTATCTGTCGTTCTTTACCTTTACCATGCTGATGCTGGTGACATCCGACAACCTGCTGCAAATGTTCTTTGGCTGGGAAGGGGTTGGCGTCGCGTCATACCTGTTGATTGGGTTTTACTATCGAAAACCTTCGGCCAATGCCGCTGCTATCAAGGCGTTTATCGTCAACCGGGTGGGTGATTTCGGTTTCGCGCTGGGGATATTCGGCCTTTATTTCATGGTCGACAGCATCCAGTTAACCGATGTTTTCGCCGCTGGTCACCATCTGGCCGAGGTCAAGATGATGTTTCTGGGAATTGAGTTCAACGCCATTGAACTGCTGACCTTCCTGTTATTCGTCGGCGCAATGGGTAAATCGGCGCAATTGTTCCTGCACACATGGCTGCCCGACGCGATGGAAGGCCCGACGCCTGTGTCGGCCCTGATCCATGCCGCAACCATGGTCACCGCAGGCGTGTTCCTTGTCTGCCGCATGTCGCCGTTGTTTGAATATGCCCCCGGCACGCTGGCCTTTGTCACCGTAATTGGCGCCTGTACCGCCTTTGTGGCCGCCACCATCGGCCTTGTGCAAAACGACATCAAACGGGTCATCGCCTATTCCACCATGAGCCAGCTTGGCTATATGTTCGCAGCTGCCGGGGTTGGCCTTTATCAGGCCGCGATGTTCCATCTGTTCACGCATGCGTTTTTCAAGGCGATGCTGTTTTTGGGGGCGGGTTCGGTCATTCACGCGATGCACCACGAACAGGACATGCGCAATTACGGCAACCTGCGCAAGAAAATCCCCATCACGTTCTGGGCAATGATGATCGGCACATTGGCGATCACCGGCGTTGGCATTCCGACCACCCTGTTCAAGCTTGGCCATACACCGATCGGTTTTGCCGGGTTCCTGTCAAAAGATGCGATCATCGAAGGCACGTTTGCGGCGGGGTCTTCTGTCGGGCAATTCGCCTTTGCGTTGCTGGTCGCCGCTGCCGCAATGACCGCGTTTTATTCCTGGCGTCTGATCTTCATGACGTTTTACGGCGCTGAAAAAGGCGATCACCATACCCACGAACACGCGCATGAAAGCCCGTGGACGATGACCGTGCCGCTGGTGGTTCTGGCGGTCGGCTCGGTTTTGGCCGGGATGGTCTGGTATGGCGATTTTGTTGGCGAGGCCACCGCCGAATTTTTCGGACCCGCGATCTATAACAACCATGAAACCAACACTGTACTGCATGATATGCACTCGGTCCCCAATTGGGTCATCTGGGCGCCGTTCATCGCGATGCTGGCCGGTCTTTTGCTGGCGGTGCGGTTCTATCTGCAAAAGCCGGAAATCCCCGCCAGACTGGCCGAGATGTTCCAGCCTTTGTATTTGTTCCTGCTGAACAAATGGTATTTCGACGAGGTTTACGAGGTGATTTTTGTGCGCTTTGCCAAATGGCTGGGTCTGTTCTTGTGGAAAAAAGGCGATGTTACAGTGATCGACGGCACCATTAACGGTGTTGCGATGGGGATTGTGCCGCTGATCACCCGCCTCGCGGGTCGGGCGCAATCTGGGTATTTGTACCACTATGCCCTTGTGATGGTTGTCGGAATTGTCGGCTTGGTCACATGGATGATGATCAGCGGAGGAGCCCACTGATGGAAAATCTACTCTCCATCGTCACGTTCTTACCACTGGTCGCAGCGGTCATTCTGGCGCTGTTCCTCAGAGGCGAAGATGCTGCCGCGCAGCGTTCAGCCAAATGGCTGGCACTGATCGCGACCACCACGACTTTTGTTGTGTCGATCACAATCTGGCTGCAGTTTGATCCGTCAAACACCGGCTTTCAGATGGTCGAGGAACATGACTGGCTGGGCGGGTTGAAATACAAAATGGGGGTCGATGGCATTTCGATCCTGTTCGTTTTGCTAACCACGTTTCTGATGCCTCTGGTGATCGCCGCCAGTTGGAATGTCACCGACCGGGTTAAAGAATACATGATCGCGTTTCTGGTGCTGGAAACCCTGATGATCGCGGTGTTCTGCGCGCTTGACCTGATCCTGTTTTACGTGGTGTTCGAGGCAGGCCTTATCCCGATGTTCCTGATTGTCGGTATCTGGGGCGGCAAAGACCGGATTTATGCCGCCTTCAAGTTCTTCCTTTATACGCTGCTTGGGTCCGTCCTGATGCTGATTGCGATGATCGCGATGTATATGGATGCGGGTACCACAGATATCCCGACGCTGTTGCATCACCAGTTTTCATCCTCGCCAATTTCTGTCCTTGGCTTTTCGATTATCGGCGGCGCGCAAACCCTGATGTTCCTCGCCTTCTTTGCCAGCTTCGCGGTCAAGATGCCGATGTGGCCGGTGCATACATGGTTGCCGGACGCACACGTTCAGGCACCGACCGCTGGTTCTGTGGTGCTGGCAGCGATCCTGCTTAAAATGGGTGGCTATGGCTTCCTCAGGTTTTCCCTGCCGATGTTTCCTGTCGGTGCCGAGGTTATGTCGGGCTTTGTTCTGTGGCTGTCGGTGATTGCCATCATTTACACCTCGCTGGTGGCGTTGATGCAGGAAGACATGAAAAAGCTGATCGCTTATTCATCCGTCGCGCATATGGGGTTTGTCACCATGGGGATATTCGCGTTCAACCAGCAGGGGCTGGATGGCGCGATTTTTCAGATGGTCAGCCACGGCTTCATTTCGGGGGCATTGTTCCTGTGTGTCGGGGTGATTTACGACCGTATGCACACCCGCGAGATCGCCGCATATGGTGGCCTTGTCGTCAGGATGCCGGCCTACGCGATGATCTTTATGCTGTTCACCATGGCCAATGTCGGCCTGCCGGGCACATCCGGGTTTGTGGGTGAATTCCTTACACTAGTCGGGATTTTCAAGGCCAACACCGCTGTCGCCTTTTTCGCCACTTCGGGCGTGATCTTGTCGGCGGGCTATGCTTTGTGGCTTTATCGCCGCGTGGTGTTTGGTGATCTGATCAAAGAAAGCCTGAAATCCATCAGCGACATGACCGCACGGGAAAAGTGGATATTCGCACCGCTTGTGTTTATGACGATCCTGCTTGGCGTCTATCCGAGCCTTGTGCTGGACGTGACAGGCCCCGCAGTGGCGGCACTGCTCCATGATATCGAACCGGTTTTGGCGGCTGCCAAAGGCGGCGCGCAAGCGGCAACGCATTAAGGGTAAGAACAATGATAAACGCTGATCTAAGTGTGGTCGCCCCCGAACTGGTTCTGGCCGTCTTTGCCATGCTGGCCCTGATGTATGCTGTCTACCGAGGCAAAGACGCCGAAGCGCCGTTGCTGTTCTGGTTGACGGCGATTGTGCTGGCGGGCCTTGGCGCGTGGATCGGGCTGTCGCCGAACGTGACCGAAACCGCGTTCAACGGCGCGTTTGTGAATGACGGTTACGCGCGGTTCTTGAAGGTGATGATCCTGTTTTCCGCAGCGATCGTGCTGTTCCTCAGCCAGCCTTACCTGAAGCGTAACAAACTGCTGCAATTTGAATTTCCGATCCTGATCGCGCTGGCGACGGTCGGCATGATGATGATGGTTTCGGCCGGTGATCTGATGGCGCTATATATGGGGCTGGAGCTGCAATCGCTGTCGCTGTACGTCATCGCCTCGTTCCGCCGCGATTCCGCCCGTTCTACCGAGGCTGGCCTCAAGTATTTCGTGCTTGGCGCGCTGTCATCGGGCCTGCTGCTTTATGGCGCGTCGCTGATCTATGGCTATGCAGGCACAACAACATTCGCCGGCATCACCGCCGCTACGGGTGATGAGGGTCTGTCGCTTGGCCTTCTGATCGGCTTGGTGTTCTTGCTGACCGGTCTGGCATTCAAAGTGTCCGCAGTGCCGTTTCACATGTGGACGCCGGATGTTTACGAAGGCTCGCCCACACCGGTCACCGCGTTTTTTGCCACCGCCCCGAAAGTCGCCGCAATGGGCCTGTTTGCCCGCGTGATGTTCGATGCCTTTGGCAATGCCACCGCCGATTGGGGCCAGATCATCGCGCTGTTGTCCGTGATGTCGATGTTCCTTGGCGCGGTCGCGGCGATTGGCCAGACCAATATCAAACGCCTGATGGCCTATAGCTCGATCAGCCATATGGGCTTTGCCCTGATGGGGCTGACAGCGGGCACCGAACAGGGCGTTCAGGCAATGCTGATCTATATGGCGATCTATATCACCATGAATATCGGGGTTTTCGCCTTCATCCTGAACATGGAGAAAGACGGCCAAGCCGTGACTGATATCGCTAGCCTGAATATGTATTCGCGGGTCGAACCGTTACGTGCCGCAGCCCTGATGGTTCTGATGTTCTCGCTGGCCGGTATTCCGCCGCTGGTTGGGTTTTTCGGCAAGCTTTACGTGCTGCAAGCGGCCGTGGATTCCGGTTTCATCTGGCTTGCGATTGGCGGCGTGATCGCCAGCGTGATCGGTGCGTTTTATTACCTCAGGATTATCTATCTAATGTATTTCGGAGAACCACGTGACGCCCTTGATGGCACCATGCCAGCGTTTCATTGGGCGGCCCTGATGGCATCTGCTTTTGTGATGCTCGTCGGGATCATCAACCTGTTTGGTGTTCAGGGTCTGGCCGGAGCCGCTGCGGCGACTTTGCTGAAATAGATGCAACATTGGCCCGAAGGCACCGACCGCCGGGTTTACGACACGCTTGACAGCACCATGGCCGAGGCCGCGCGCCTGCGCGAAACCATTTCTGCGCCAACATGGATCATGGCGCATGACCAAACCGCTGGCCGGGGCAGGCGCGGGCGGCAGTGGGTGCAGCCGCAGGGAAATTTCTCGGCCACCTTGCTGATGCGCCCGGATGGTCCGCTTGAGGCTCGCGCCCAACGGTCCTTCGTCGCAGCCCTTGCCCTGCGCGAAGCCTTCGTTGCGGCAACCGGACGCGAGGCTGCATTCACCCTGAAATGGCCGAATGACGTTTTGCTGAACGGCGGCAAAGTCGCCGGTATTCTGCTGGAAAGCGTCGGCGATCATCTGGCGATCGGTATCGGTGTCAATCTGACGGACGCACCGAAACCTGACGACGTTGAACCCGGTGCGGTACAACCGGTTAGCCTGCGGGCTCAAACCGGCACCACCATAACGGCTGAGGAAATGCTGAACCTTATCGCGCCGGCCTTCGCCCGCTATGAAGCGCAGTTCATAACCTATGGCTTTGAGTCCATACGCACCCAATGGTTGGCGCAGGCTGCCAAATTGGGCGAGGTGATCACCGCGCGCACCGGAACCGCCGAATTCACCGGCACATTTCAGACGGTGGACGGCAGTGGCGCACTTGTACTAAAAGCCAGCGACGGCATCCACCATATCCCGGCTGCGGATGTCTATTTCTAACGCGCCACGAAAGGCCTGATCCTATGTTGCTTGCCATTGACGTTGGAAACACCAATACGGTTTTTGCTGTACATGACGGCACACGCTTTGTGGAAAACTGGCGTTGCGCCACCGAGCATCAGCGCACGGCCGATGAATATTACGTCTGGCTGAAAACCCTGATGCAGCTCAAAGGGATTGACGTAAAAATCACCGACGTGGTTGTGTCCTCGGTTGTGCCGCAAGTGGTCTTTAACCTGCGTCTCCTGTCCAGCCGCTATTTTGACTGCCGTCCCTTGGTCGTTGGCAAGCCCGATTGCCTGCTGCCGGTTGACGTGCGGGTGGACGCCGATACCCAAGTCGGGGCTGATCGGCTGGTCAACACGGTTGGCGCCTATCTGCAATATGGTGGCGATCTGATTGTGGTGGATTTCGGCACGGCAACCACCTTTGACGTGGTCGCCGAGGATGGTGCCTATATCGGGGGGGTCATCGCGCCGGGTGTGAACCTGTCTGTGCGCGCGCTGCATCTTGCCGCCGCTGCCTTGCCGCATGTGGATGCAACCAAACCGCAAAGCGCCATCGGCACCAACACGGTTGCCTGCATGCAGGCCGGTATCTATTGGGGCTATGTCGGGTTGATCGAACGGATCGCCAAGCAGATCAAGCTGGAACGCGACCGGCCGATGACAGTGATTGCAACAGGTGGTTTGGCCACGCTGTTTGATCAGGAAGACGGACTATTTGACAAGGTGGATGGTGAACTCACCATGACCGGCCTTGTTCATATCAACGAATTTAATCGAAAGGCCCTTTGATGGCTGACAAGCGACTGATCTATCTCCCCCTTGGTGGGGCTGGCGAAATTGGCATGAATTGCTATGTTTATGGCTACGGTGTCCCCGGCAAAGAGCGGTATATCCTTGTCGATCTGGGCGTGACCTTCCCTGATATGGACGGCTCCCCCGGTGTTAACCTGATTTTTGCCGATGCCAAGTGGATCATCGACCGCATTGACCGGGTCGAGGCGATTTTTATCACCCATGCGCACGAAGATCACGTTGGCGCACTTGGCATTCTGTGGGGCCGCATCCCGGTGCCGGTTTACGCCCGCGCCTTTACCGCCGCGATTGCGCGGCTGAAGCTTGAAGAACATGGCCGCGATACTGATTGTCTGACCGAAGTCTCGGCCTATCCTGAAACCGTGCAGGCCGGTCCGTTTACTGTCAGCTTTCTGCCAGTGTCGCATTCGATCCCCGAAAGCTCTGGCCTGGTGATCGACACGCCTGCGGGGCGGGTCATACATACGGGCGACTTCAAACTTGACGGAGCCCCCTTGGTGGGCGAAGCGTTTGACCCGGTTTTGTGGCAATCTGTCGCCAAAAAGGGCGTGCTTGCGCTGGTCTGCGACAGCACCAATATCTTTTCGCCAAAACCCGGCCGCTCGGAATCAACTTTGATCGCACCGATCACTGAATTGGTGAAATCGGCCAAAGGCCTTGTGGTTGCAACGACGTTTGCTTCGAACGTGGCGCGTCTGAAAACGCTGGCGCAGGCCGGTGTGGATGCCGGGCGGACGATCCTTGTGCTGGGGCGTGCCATGCAGCGGATGATTGCAGTTGCCCAAGCTACCGGCGTTCTGACCGATTTCCCGCCCACCGTGTCGCTTGACGAAAGCGACGAGGTGCCGCGCGGCAATCTGATGATCCTTGTCACCGGCTCGCAAGGCGAACGGCGCGCCGGATCAGCGCAGATGGCAAACGGCAAGTATAACGGCATCACACTGCGCGAAGGCGATATGTTCCTGTTCTCCTCAAAAACCATTCCGGGCAACGAGGTGCCTGTCGCGCGGATCGTTAATAAATACAGCGAGATGGGCGTTGATGTGGTGGATGATCACGACGGGCTTTACCATGTGTCAGGCCATGCCAACCGGCCGGACCTTGAGGCAATGCACGATCTGATGAAACCGCAATTCCTGATCCCGATGCATGGTGAACACCGGCATCTGCGCGAACATGCCAAAGCCGCACAGGCGAAAGGCATCAAAGCCATCGTTGCCCCCAACGGCACCATGGTGTCGCTGTCGGGCAACATGCCGGAAATTGTCGAATATGTCGAAACCGGCCGCGCCTATCTGGACGGCAAAGTGGTAATTGGGGCCATGGACGGCGTTGTGCGCGACCGCATTCGTATGGCGCTGAACGGGCATGTGATTGTCGGGATCATCATTGACGAAGACGACGAGCCAATGGGCGGTGTCTGGGTCGAAACCAAAGGCTTGCCGGATCCGGCAGGTGCCGAGCATTCGCTGGCAGTGTTGATTGAAGAAGGCATTGAATATCAACTCGGGCGCGCGAAACCCAAAGTGATCCTGTCAGATGATGCGCTGGAAGAGTTGATCACGCGGGCCGTGCGCCAGATCAGCAATGAAGTGATCGGTAAGAAACCCGAAGTGCAGGTGATGATTAACCGTTTAGTCGCGGGTTGATCGCCGACTTTTTTAACACAAGGCGGGGGCGCTGCCCCCGTCGCCCGGAGACGATTGCTCCGGGATCTTTTTAAAAGAAACAGCAGGGCTGCGGGCTAAAAGCTGCGCTGCAAAAATGCCGGAACATGATCGCCCAGACCAACAACGCCATTTTGATCAATGGTGTCGCGGCCGCGATTGCGTGGTGCCGGTTTTTCCGCTGGTTTTTCCACTGGCTTTTTCGCAGCAACCGGCGCGGCAGGCGCTGCCTCGGCAACAACTGGTACTTCCGGTGCGGCTGCAGGTTTTGCTTTTTTGGGCGCGGCTGCTTTGCGTGGTTCGCGTGGCTTTGGTGCCGGTGCTGCCTGTGAAGGCGCATCTGCGGTTAAGCCAAATTGCGATACATCCATCCGCGGGATCGTCGTTTGAACCAGTTCTTCGATGGCTTTCAAATACTTTTCGTCCGACACCGGGCACAGTGTAAAGGCATTACCAGCCCGACCAGCCCGGCCAGTGCGACCGATCCGGTGGACATAATCCTCGGGGTGGGTCGGGATGTCAAAGTTGAACACATGGCTGACAGACGGCACATCAAGCCCGCGCGCCGCCACATCCGAGGCGATCAGCAGTTTCAAACCACCTTCGCGAAAGGCGTTCAATGTGCGGGTACGCACTGATTGTTCCAGATCGCCGTGAATTGCCGCGGCATCAAATCCGTGTTGCTTCAAGGATTTAGCGACGATATCCACATCAACCTTACGGTTACAAAAGACAATGCCGTTGGTCAGCTTGTCGCCTTCCGAACGCATGATCTTGCGCAATATTTCGCGCTTTTCGGCGGCAGTTTTGTCCTTGCGCGAAGGCTTGAAGACACAAACCGCCTGCGTAATGGTTTCCGACGTGGTCGCCTGTCGGGCCACTTCGACCCGGACCGGATTATGCAGGAATTCTTGCGTGATCCGGGTAATTTCAGGTGCCATTGTGGCCGAAAAGAACAGGGTTTGCCGGGTGAACGGCGTCAGCTTGAAGATGCGTTCGATATCCGGGATGAACCCCATATCCAGCATCCGGTCAGCCTCGTCGACCACCATGATCTGCACGCCGGTCAGCATCAGCTTGCCGCGTTCAAAATGGTCCAGCAACCGGCCCGGTGTGGCAATCAGCACGTCAACGCCCCGGTCAATCAGGCGATCCTGATCCTTGAAGCTGACGCCACCGATTAACAGGGCCATCGCCAGTTTGGTGTGCTTTGCATAAGTCTCGAAGTTTTCGGCCACTTGTGCGGCCAGTTCGCGCGTCGGCGCCAGAACCAGCGAACGTGGCATCCGCGCACGCGCGCGGCCCTGTCCAAGTTTGGTGATCATCGGCAGCACAAACGATGCGGTCTTGCCCGTGCCGGTTTGGGCAATTCCCAAGATGTCACGGCCTTCCAGCGCATACGGAATGGCTTGTTCCTGAATGGGGGTCGGCGTTAAATAGCCGGTTTCTTCAACAGCCTTCAGAACCCTCGGGTCCAGGTTCAGGTCAGAGAATTTTGTCATATTGTCCCGTCTGTTAGGGCGATTTGGGTCAGTTCCCAGTCCGCGGTCAACCTGTTGTTAGACAGGCGTCCTGCTCGGCCAACTTTCTACTGAAAAACCACGTCGCGGTCAACGTGGCTTACGAAGTTTTGACCAATAGAGCAAAATGTGGCCTATTGTTTCCGAACGGGATACAAAACCGCAGTATGCGCCGAGATTTGTGCGAATTTGCGCAATATCCTGTCCTTTGGTTGGGGGGAAGCTGATCATAAGGCCAGATGCGATAGCATTATTCAGTGTTTCCAATTGGCAAACAAAGCGATTGATCCGCAACAATAAGCGAAAAATGGACCTGACTGGATGGTATTCATATTCAATTCTGCTAAAGCTAAAAAAAAGTGTAAAATCAGGCAAGCCCTATGTCCATTTCGTCGTTCAGCTTCCTTGGGCTGTTAAAAACCATTCACGGCTGGCTGGGTTTTTTTGTGCTGCCCTGGATCATTATGCTGGGCCTGACGGGTTTTTACCTTAACCATTCCAAATTGGTGTTAAGTTATCTTCCCAACCAAACTTATGACGAGGCAAATTTCGACAAATGGCCAAATCCGGTGCCAATAACCCAAGAGGTCGGAATTCAGACTGCCTCGCAATTCTATGGCACAACGTCATTTCGACTGCGGACGACGCAAATCTATCATAACCGCGATGTCTGGATATTTCAGGCCGAGAATCGCGACGAACTGACAATCGACAAGGCCACCGGGCATTACTGGGTGAAAACCGGATATTCGCGGTATACCTATGATCCTGACGGGCGGCAGTTGGACTATAAATTCTATTGGGGATCGTTTTTCAAAATGCTGCATACGCAGGGATGGACCACCAGTAAATTTGGCACGTGGCTTGTCGATATTGCGTCCGGAGCGATGGTGTATTTCGGATTAAGCGGGTTTTTCATCTTCCTGATCCCGAAACTACGTCGGCGCGGCAACCGATCCGGCGGCAAAATGCCACCGCCCTCTGCCGGGAGGAGCCGGGCTCCGGCCCAAAGCATCAAGGTGGAACGCAAGACGCCGCGACCAAAGCGGATTACGCTGGAATAGGCTGCTTTTTAGAATTTTTCTTGATCCGATATTCGTGGGTCAGATAAAATGCAAGATGCTTTAGACCTGCATTTCCTTGATCGCGCTCAGCGTCAGGTCGGGGTAATCACGCACCACGCGGTCGATATCCCATTGTAAACGCGTCAGAAACACCGGATCGCCGTCATGGTCTTGCGCCATGTGTCCCTTGTTGGCGTTGATGAACGCGTCAAGCTTGTCTTTCGGCCCCGTTACCCACCGGGCCGAGGTGAATTGGGTCGGCTCGAACCGTACCGGCAAGGAATATTCCTGTTCAATCCGGCTGGCCAGAACCTCGAACTGTAAGGCGCCGACCACGCCGATTACCCAGCCTGATCCGATCATCGGCTTGAACAATTTAGCAGCGCCTTCTTCGGCAAACTGGTTCAGTGCCTTATCCAGATGCTTGGCCTTCATCGGGTCCATAGCCCGTACCGATTGCAGCAGTTCGGGCGCGAATGACGGGATGCCGGTGAACCTTAACATCTCGCCTTCGGTCAGGCTGTCGCCGATGCGCAACTGGCCGTGGTTGGGGATGCCGATGATGTCCCCGGCCCAGGCCTCTTCTGCCAGTTCGCGGTCGCTTGCCAGAAACAGCACCGGGTTGGAAATCGCCATCGGCTTTTTGCTGCGGACATGCAGCAGTTTCATGCCGCGGGTGAAGTGACCGGAACACAACCGCACAAACGCCACGCGGTCGCGGTGCTTGGGGTCCATATTTGCTTGGACCTTGAAAACAAAGCCGGAAACCGTCTTTTCATCCGGCGAGATGTGGCGTGGTTCGGCCGGGCAGGGCTGCGGTTTGGGCCCAAAACGCCCAATGCCGTTCATCAGTTCCTGCACCCCGAACGAGTTGATCGCCGAGCCAAACCAGATCAGCGTCATGGTGCCGTCAAGCACCGCCTGTGCGTCAAAAGCCGGCAGCAATTCGCGGGCCATTTCGATCTCTTCCACCAGCTTATCCAGCAGGTGTGCAGGCACATGTTCGGCCAGCTTCGGGTCATCCAGCCCGTTGATCGCAATGGTTGCCGCGACCCTGTTACGGTCCGCCCGGTCCATCAGCTCCAGCCGGTCATTCAGCATATCGTAACAGCCAACAAATTCACGCCCCACCCCGATTGGCCAGGTGGCAGGGGTCACGTCAATCGCCAGATTTTCCTGAATTTCATCAATAATATCAAATGTATCGCGGCTTTCGCGGTCCATTTTATTACAGAAGGTCAGGATCGGCAGGTCCCGCAGACGGCAGACTTCAAACAGCTTTTGGGTCTGGCTTTCAACCCCCTTGGCCCCGTCAATCACCATCACCGCGCAATCAACCGCCGTCAGGGTGCGGTAAGTGTCTTCCGAGAAATCGCTGTGGCCCGGCGTGTCCACCAGATTGAACCAGAATTCCTTATACGGAAACGACATCGCCGAGGCCGAAACGGAGATCCCGCGTTCCATCTCCATCTTCATATAATCCGAGCGGGTACGTCGCGCTTCGCCCTTGGCACGGACCTGTCCGGCCATCTGGATCGCGCCACCATAAAGCAGGAATTTTTCCGTCAGCGTGGTCTTGCCCGCATCCGGATGACTGATGATCGCAAAGGTCCGGCGGCGTTCGATTTCCGGCGGCAGGATCGGCTGATTTGAGGCATGGTCACGCATAGGCCGCGATATATGGGACTGCCACACAAAGGGCAAGGAAGACTGCAAGCCGACGGTACACAACCAGTACACAATGCGTACACAACCTGTACATACGATTGGCGCGCGGTTATGGGCATTCTTTGGCAAAATGCTGCGGCCTTGCGTCTGATGGCGGCATCACTGCATTGCTGATTGACTTGCACCGGCCAAGGCGTATCGTGGTTTTGCCTGACCCTTATTGCATCGCCAGACTGTCCGCCGCGTGGCATTTGACGCGGTCAGCTGAATTTATCAGGGATTTTTACCATGGCCATTTTGCGACTGTTAATCCTGAGCCTCGTTTTATCGCTGACGTTACCGATGGCGGTTTTCGCCGTCAATAATCCGATTCCCGGCGTCGACATTATCGTTAAGAAGAATCCGGGTGGTATCATCATGCATCTGACCACCGACAAAACCGGCGCACTGGACCTGAGCAAACTGCCCAAGGGCCGCTATTCGTTCGAGGTTGCGGATACGTCCAGATTGCCAAAGGCGTTTGTGATGACCTTCACCATACCCGGCACCGCCCCGTTGGTGTCGGTGCCGATTCTTCCGACCAAGACGCGCGGCACTGCGAAGATCGGCATTGGATCTGGTGAGTTGATCCTGAAAGCTGGGCCGGGTTCGGGTCTGACCATAATTGTGTCGATTTTCGACCGTTGGGGTAAACAGTCTAGCCCGGTCAGTCCGGTGGCAGTGGGCAATTCCCGCAGCCAAACCGATCACGATCCCGGCGAAAGCGGCGGAGCCGGAGGGCTGTAATCAGGCGGCGAATGGATAGGTTTAACCGGCTGGCATTTTTCGAATATTTGACCAGGCAGGCCGGCGACCAAGGCCAACCCTCCCCAAAACAACAACGGCCCCGATCACAGGGATCAGGGCCGGGTCGCGTGCGCTTTGGTGTCTTGGAGGGACCGCAAAGCTACTGGTATTCAATTTGGTTTAGTGCATCCCGACTTGTTTCAGCAGCGCTGCCGCCTCGTAAGATTTCAGCGAAATCCGGCCGGCAACTGCAGACAATTGCGGATGGGTTTCAAGTTCGGGGAACAGGTACATAATTTCAGCCTGCGCTTCCTCGTCCATACTGTCGAGGGTGGATTTGTTCAGATACAGGCTTTCGGTCGGGATGCCTTCGGCAAAGACAATTTCATGGCTGTCAAACAGGATGTGGAAATATTCGACCACGCCGCCTTGGCGGGTATAGATCGTGTCGCCATTGACCAGATCCTTGGCTTTGACCAGCACTTCATGGCTGCCCAGCATCACCTCGGCGCGCCAGTCTGATATCAGAATGCGATGTTGTTGGCTGACGATCAGGTCGCTTTGATTGCCCAGTGCACCCTTGCTGATGACCACCGGCGCCAGGTGCCCAAAGGCGCGGGCGACGCGGCCGCCGACCCAGCGGACCTTTTGTGCGCCATTGTCCTGAGTATCAACCAGATCGCCTTCGGTCAGATGTTCGATCAGCTTTTCGCTGCCATCGGCCATACGGATCATCGTGCCACGGCTGAAGCAGACGCATTTGTAATCGGAATATTTGAACACGCCGGGGTTAGCGTCGGCTTTGATCAGGGTGTATTCAATGCCCGGCGTCAGCGGCGACATCGGCAGGAAATATTCGCCCGACCAGGCGCTGCTGACTTGGCCGGTATTGTTGATGATCAGAACGTCAGCTTTTGATCCGTCCGCGCCGATGAATGTCAGGCGGCTTTCCAGTTCCATGCCGTCCCCCAAAGTACCGATTTCAGACCCCGAGCCCACGGTTTGGCCGGTGACAATGTCGTCAAATGTGCGGCTGTCGTTCCCGACGCCGAAGCCTGCATCGCGGACAACCAGATCAAGCGGCATGGGGTTGGTGGAAAACACGTAGGTGTCGCCGACATAGGAGTCCGAAGCATTGGTGATTGCATCACCCAGATTGACGCCCGAAGTCACCAAGAAATCGCCAATGTTATAGACATTGCAGACCTGATGCTCGGTGCTGTTGATGCTTTTTTGAATATTCATTTTCAGGACGCGCCTACACTTTCAATTGGTGATGGCTTCGCCCGTTCGGAAGGGGATACTTGTCCCACCCTAGGCAGTCCCCACCGCCAAACTCAGTTTTAGATATAAGGCGAATTAAGAAAAAAGTCAATAAAACAAGCGGTTCCATGGCAAAATTAAGGTATTGTCTTAGCATTGGAAACAATGGCCGCGATTGTTCCTTCTTCATTTCCAACACCACCCATAATCCCGCCCCATTTCGGCAAGAATTGGCGCAGAGTGACTGTGATAAGGTTAATGCATCAGTGCGATTTGCCGGGGTTTTTAACCAAATGTGGCACGAATGTGGCCTGAAATGTGGCACAGCTATTGTGATTCGCGCCCGCCTTGCGCTTGACGGCGCAGGGGCTTGCTTTAGTCTTGGGGTGATAACGTAACGCCGGAGGCTGGAATGGATTTAGGGATCAAAGGGAAATGGGCGGTGGTCTGCGCTAGTTCCAAAGGGTTGGGGCGCGGCTGCGCCGAAGCATTGGCCGAGGCCGGGGTGAATCTGGTTTTGAACGCCCGCACAGAGGAAACGCTGGAGGCAACGGCGGCGCATATTCGCGCCACTTACGGGGTCGAGGTTAAGGCGGTCGCGGCTGATATCACCACAGATGTGGGGCGCGCGGCGGTGCTGGCGGCTTGTCCGAACCCGGATATTCTGGTCAACAACGCCGGTGGTCCGCCGCCCGGCATCTGGTCGGATTGGGAACGTGCGGATTTCATCGCGGCCCTTGACGCCAATATGCTGACGCCGATTGCCCTGATCAAAGCCATTGTGCCCGGTATGATGGAGCGCGGCTGGGGTCGGGTGATCAACATCACCTCGCAATCGGTCAAGGCGCCTATTGCGGTGCTGGGGCTGTCAAATTCTGCGCGGGCTGGTTTAACTGGCTATGTCGCCGGCACCTCGCGCCAGATCGCGCATGCCGGGGTGACGATGAACAACCTGTTGCCGGGGTCACATGATACGGACCGGATTGCCGGGCTTGATCGCAGTGCGTCACAGCAAAAGGGGATCACTGTGGCCGAAGCACGCGCAGCACGGCAAGCCAACAACCCAACCCGGCGTGACGGTACGGCGGCCGAGTTCGGGGCGATGTGTGCGTTCCTGTGTTCGCAACATGCGGGCTATATAGTAGGGCAAAACATCCTGCTGGATGGCGGCGGCGTGAACGCCACGCTTTGAAACTGGTTGAACCCAAGGGGACGGCTTGTTAAATGCGGGGCATGAACTTGATAAAAACACTCAGGCAAGCATAAGGCGACAGGATTGGCGGAAAATTCTCCACGCTTGGAACTTGACGCGATAAGCCGGGTGTTTGATGGCACCACGGTGATCGACGGGCTGTCGCTAAGGCTTGAGGCCGGGCAGGTGATCTGTTTGCTGGGGCCGTCGGGTTGCGGGAAATCGACGACGCTGCGCATCGCGGCGGGGGTTGACCGACAAAGCGCTGGCCGGGTTCTGGTGAACGGGGTGGAAGTATCGGGCGACCGGCTGCATCTGCCACCGGAAAAACGTTCGATCGGTTTGATGTTTCAGGACTTCGCGTTGTTTCCGCATCTCAGCGTGGCGCAGAATGTCGCCTTTGGTCTGCAAACCGGCAGCAGGGCCGAAAAGGCGTCGCGGGTGAAGGATTTGCTGGAACGGGTGCATCTGCATCATTTCGGGCCGAAATATCCACATCAATTGTCAGGTGGCGAACAGCAACGGGTGGCATTGGCGCGCGCCCTTGCCCCGCGCCCGCGGGTTTTGCTGATGGACGAGCCGTTTTCCGGCCTTGATAACCGCCTGCGTGACGGTATCCGGGACGAGACCCTCAGCCTGCTGAAGGAAGAAGGCACCGCGGTATTGCTGGTGACGCATGAACCAGACGAGGCGATGCGCATGGCGGATCAGATTGCCCTGATGCGGGACGGTAAGATCGTGCAGATGGGCGCGCCCTATAACCTTTATAACAGTCCGTGCGACCGGGCGGCGGCGGCTTTTTTCAGCGATGTCAACGTGATCCACGGGGTGGTTCACAACATGATGACCGAAACCCCGTTTGGGCAGTTTCTAACACCCGGTATGCTGAACGAAACTGACGTGGAAATTATAATCCGCCCGCAGCATCTGAAAATGGATTTTGACCGCGAGGGCAAAGGCCCCAATCCCACGGTGGTTGATGGGGTGCCGGCCCGCGGTATTGTTGAACGCGCGCGGTTCATGGGCAGCGAAAGTCTGGTTGAATTTCGGATGGATTACGATGGCTCGACCCTGAAAGCCACCGTGCCGGGGGTGTTTCTGCCCAAACAAGGCACAGCCCTTTGGCTGACGTTCCGGCGCGACCGGTGTTTCGTTTTCCCTTGTGTTAATCAACGCGTCGTCAAACATCCTTACGGGCGCGAAAAAGTCTGACCTTGACCCGGCAAACCGGGCGCATTAGCAGGCCCCTATGGCACGTCCCCCAATTCTCACCCTATCTGAAATCGCGCTGACATTCGGCGGCAATCCCCTATTCAGCGGGCTTGACCTGTCAGTGCAACCGGGCGACCGCGTGGCGCTGGTTGGGCGCAACGGGTCTGGTAAATCGACCCTGATGAAAATCATGGCCGGGCTGGCGATGCCCGATCACGGCAGCCGGTTTCTGACGCCGGGTTTAAGTGTCGGTTATATGGAACAAGACCCCGATCTGACCGGATTTGCCACGCTTGGAGATTTCGCGGCGTCCGGTCTTGATGAAGACGAGGCGTACCGCGTGCCGATGGTGGCCGAAGGGTTAAAGCTGGCGGCCGATATGGAACCGTCGCGGGCCTCGGGTGGGGAACGTCGCCGTGCGGCTTTGGCCAAGATCGTGGCCGAAGCGCCGGATCTGATGCTGCTGGATGAGCCAACGAACCACCTGGATATCGAGGCGATCACCTGGCTTGAGGAACATCTGAACAGCACCCGAACCGCCTTTGTGCTGATCAGCCACGACCGCGCCTTTCTGCGCGCCCTTACACGCGCCACTCTGTGGGTTGATCGCGGTGTGGTGCGGCGGTCAGAAAAGGGATTTTCGGACTTTGAAGAATGGCGCGACAAGATTTTTGACGAAGAAGACATGCAGCGCCACAAGCTGAACCGGCTGATCAAGGCCGAGGGTCGCTGGGCGGTCGAAGGGATTTCCGCGCGGCGCAAACGCAATCAGGGGCGGGTGCGGCGCTTGGCTGATCTGAGGGCTGAACGGGGTGCACAAATCCGCCGCCAAGGGGCGGCGCGGATCGAAATCGAGGCCGGGCCGAAATCCGGCAAACTGGTGGTCGAGGCTTTGGATATCTCCAAGACCTACGGCGAACGTGACGTTTTGCGGCCCTTTTCGCTTAAGGTCACAAGGGGTGAACGGATTGCGCTGGTTGGCCCGAATGGCGCCGGCAAGACCACGCTGGTCAAACTGCTGACCGGCGAGCTGAAACCCGATACCGGGTCCGTGCGGCTTGGCACCAGCCTGCAACTGGCGGTGTTTGATCAGAACCGTTCGGCGCTGAAACCCAACGCCTCGCTTTGGGACACGCTGACCGAGGACGCGGATTTGGGGGTTTCCGGCAGCAACGACCAGATCATGGTGCGCGGCACACCCAGACATGTGATCGGCTACCTCAAGGATTTTCTGTTTGACGAGGCGCAGGCGCGCGGGCCGGTTCGGGCTTTGTCAGGCGGTGAAAAGGCCCGGCTGTTGCTGGCACGGCTGTTGGCACGCGAAAGTAATCTGCTGGTGCTGGACGAGCCGACCAATGATCTGGATGTTGAAACGCTGGACCTGTTGCAAGAGGTTCTGGACGATTACGACGGTACGGTTTTGCTGGTCAGCCACGACCGCGATTTCGTGGATCGGGTCGCCTCGACCACCATCGCGATGGATGGCGATGGCACGGCCACGATCTATGCGGGTGGCTGGTCGGATTATCAGCAGCAAAAACGCGAGGCGGCAAAGGCACCGTTTGAACAAATCCGCGCGCCAAACCGCCAAAACGGTTCCAAACCGGCCGGTCCGGCGAAATCGCAATCGGGCCTGACTTATGTGGAACAGCATCGGCTGAAAACTCTGCCGGATGAAATTGCCAAGCTCGAGGACGAGATTAACAAGCTGGAAAACTTTCTGGCTGATCCCAAGCTGTTCAGCCGCGATCCGGTCAAGTTCACCAAAGCCAGCGAAGGCTTGGTGCAGCGGCAAAATCAACTGGCCAAGGCCGAAGAAGACTGGCTGGAACTGGAAGACCGCGCGGCGCGCTGATCAGCTCAGCAACACGCCGGCCGTGTGGTGGATCGTTGCCGCCCCGATGCCGAAGGTCAGCACGCCGATGGTGATTTGTAACGCGGTATTGGCGCGCGTCAGGTACTTGGCCGTATAGGACAAGGGCAGGGCGATCAGCACCGACACCAGTGCCATTCCCAGTACCGAACCAAGGCCGAACAACAGGATATAGCCAAATCCGGCGGCTGCGGAATGCAGGCTGGCGGCGGCAACCAGCACAAGCGCGGCTGAACCAGCCAGGCCATGCATCACACCGACCACCAGAACCCGCAAGGCTGCGTGATCGGGATGACCGTGGCGATGCGCGGCTGGCTGGTGGGGGGCGGGTTCGCCAGCATGGCTGTGCAGATGCAAATGCGTCGTGCCATCCTGATGGCTGTGGCGGTGGAAATGCACCCGGTCGCGGTTCAGCCGGTAAAGCACATGCGCGCCCAGCCCGACCAACATCACGCCGACCAGCAATTCCAGCTCGACCGCCAATTGATCCGGCAGGGTCAGGCCCAACAGCAGAACCGGTCCGGCAACCAGCAACAGGGTCAGCCAATGGCCAAGCCCCCAGATTACCCCATGCCTCAGGATCACCCGCCAGTTTGATCGCCCGCTGACCAGCGATGAAACGGCCGCCAGATGATCGGCCTCGAATGCATGCGCGATGCCGATCAGAAATCCAAGAGTGAGGAGGGTCAACATGGGCGATTTTTCCGGGCAAAACTGGGCGTAAAACAGGGATTGCCCGACAGCGCCAGCATTAGCGGCACAGGCCAGCTGTCGCAAGCCAGCAACCGACGCTGGTGGCGATGTTTTCGACCGATTGCGGCAAATGGACGTGGGGTTGCCCTTGCAAACCGGCGCGTGGCGCACAAAACTGGCCGGGCAATAACATGAAAGGCAGATCATGGCGCAGGGCCCTCTGAATGGTATCCGGATTGTTGAAATCGCAGGCCTTGGCCCGACGCCATTTGCGGCGATGACGCTGGCCGATATGGGGGCCGAGATTGTGCGGGTTGACCGACCCGGTGCCAAGCATCTGTTGGGGCTGGATTATGATATCCTGAACCGCGGACGGGGATATGTTGAGCTTGACCTGAAAGACCCCGGCGAACGCGGGCAGGTGATCGCACTGATCAACAGTGCTGACGCGCTGATCGAAGGGATGCGCCCCGGTGTGATGGAACGCCTTGGCCTTGGGCCCGAGGTTTTCGCCATCAGCAATCCTCGGCTGGTTTATGGCCGGATGACCGGCTGGGGGCAGGACGGCCCACTGGCGCAGGCGGCAGGGCATGACATCAATTATATCGCTTTGTCAGGGGCTTTGCATGCGATTGGTCCGGCCGACCAACCGCTACCGCCGTTGAACCTGTTGGGGGATTTCGGAGCCGGAGGAATTTATCTGGCGTATGGGATGGTTTGTGCGTTGCTTGAGGCGAAAACCTCGGGGAAAGGACAGGTGGTGGATGCTGCGATTGTTGACGGCACCGCGCATCTGATGTCGATGATCTATGCGATGCGCCAAGGCGGTCATTGGGCCGATCAGCGCGGGGTTAATCTGCTGGATGGCGGGGCGCATTTTTACGGGACGTATCAATGCGCTTGCGGTGGTTTTGTGGCCATCGGATCAATCGAGGCGAAGTTTTACACCGAACTGATCGCTAAGACCGGCGTTGATCCGGACCGTTTCAAAGCCCAGCATGACGCGCAACAGTGGCCTGCCCTGAAGGCCGAACTGGCGACGGCTTTCGCCGCGAAAACCCGCGCCGAATGGTGTGCGATTATGGAAGGCAGCGACGTGTGTTTTGCGCCGGTTCTGACCATTGATGAAGCGCCTGAGCATGCCCATAACAAGGCGCGCGGGATATTTGTGGTGGACCAGGGCATCAGCCAACCGGCCCCGGCGCCGCGCCTCAGCCGCACACCGGGGGCAATTCAGACGGCCTCGCAAACCAAGCCGCTGGTGCTGGGTGATCTGCTTGATCGCTGGGCGTCAGGGCAAGGGCATGTCAATTTGAGCGCCAACCAAACGCCCAACAAACGAGATAAAAAATGACCAATAATGCAACGCATCAGGAAAGCCACCATGTCCACAAAATCGGCTGGCTGCGGGCGGCGGTTTTGGGGGCGAATGACGGGCTGGTTTCAACCGCCAGTCTGATCGTCGGGGTGGCCGCCGGGGATGCCGAATTCAACACGGTCCTGTTGGCCGGTGTCGCCGGTTTGGTGGCCGGTGCGATGGCAATGGCGGCGGGCGAATTTGTATCGGTCAGCTCGCAGTCCGATACCGAAAACGCCGACCTGAAGAAAGAGACCGCAGCGCTGCGCGACACGCCTGAGGCGGAACTTGAGGAACTGGCGCAAATCTATGTCGACCGTGGAGTCGACCTTGGGCTGGCGCGTGATGTGGCGGCGCAATTGATGGCCAAGGATGCGCTGGGCGCCCATGCGCGCGACGAACTTGGGATATCAGAGATTGTGACGGCGCGCCCGTTACAGGCGGCCATGGCTTCGGCGGCGACGTTTTCCATTGGCGCGGGATTGCCGCTGGCCGCTTATGCCGTTGCCCCAACACCGCAGGCTATTCCGGTTGTGATCGTTGCCACGCTGATCAGCCTGACCGGGCTTGGGGTTCTGTCGGCGCGGGCCGGTGGTGCCGGGGCGCTGCGTGCGGCTGCAAGGGTCACTTTTTGGGGGGCGTCGGCAATGGCGATGACTGCCCTGATCGGGTACTTGTTTGGCACCGTCGTCTAGGGCAGGTTGGACGAACATAAATGAAAGGTACAGGCATGGCCCGGTTCGAGAAAACCACACTTGAGAGCCCCAGTGGCGCCACGCTTAATCTGCGCTCTATGCTGCCTGATGGTGCCAGCGCAGTGGTGCAAGTCCATCACGGTATGGGGGAACATTCGGCACGTTATGCGCGGTTTGCGCAGGCTTTAAGTGGCGCTGGCTATGCGGTTTACGTCCAAGACTTGCGCGGCCATGGGGCGACAATTGCACCGGACGCGCCGTTAGGGGTGTTGGCGGCAAGTGGCGGGTTTGAGGTGTTGGCGGCAGATGCGCTGGCGGTGAATGATCATATCCGCAGCGCCCATCCGGGCCTGCCGGTTGTGGTGTTCGGGCATTCGATGGGATCAATCCTCAGCCTTTATTTTGCGATGAAACACCCCGACCGGATGGACGCGCTTGCCTGTTGGAATTCCGGCGTCGATGGCGGGGCTTTGGTGGCGATATCGGGCCTGATCCTTGGCACAGAACGGTTGTTTCGGGGCGCAAATGCGCCAAGCAAAATCGCGATGGCGCTAACGTTTGACACATGGAACAAAGCCTTCAAACCCAACCGCACGGCGTTTGACTGGCTGTCGCGCGATGACGCCGAGGTCGATCTTTATGTCGCCGATCCGCTTTGCGGGTTTGCGGCCAGCACCGGGCTTTGGCTTGACCTGTTAGGGGCTGTAAAATTCGGTGGCGATGACCAGAACCTTGCGCGCCTGCCCAAGGGTTTGCCGGTGCATCTGCTGGGCGGCGGGGATGATCCGTGCTCGGACAAAGGTCGCGCCATGCAGCGGCTTGCGGCACGGATGGTTAAGGTCGGGATGCAGGACGTAACGGCGGTGGTTTTGCCAAAAACGCGGCACGAAAGCCTGAACGAGGTGAACCGTGATCAGACCACGCAAGACTTTCTGAACTGGCTGAAGGCACATCTGAAATAACCGGCGGTTTGAGGTGCCGGTATCTTGCGCCGCCACGTTGTATCCGGATGAAACGGCGATCAGGTTTTCGCGCGGGCAACCTGCGGGCCTTGATCAGGCCGCGAAAAATTTCAAAACGGCCGGAGCGCTGTTACGAGAACGGCTGAATTTTGGTGTGCGAACAACTGCGGCCAAACGGGCTGTTGGTCGGTTCCACCAGCAAGTCGCTGTCAGAACTTCCCTCAAGCTTGGTTGGCGGCGCGGTTTCTGTCGCAATCGCATCTTTGGTGTTTTCGATTTTCAGAACAGTACCGTCATTGTTCACGACTTCATCCGCTGCGTAAATCGGGGTCGCAATCAGCCGGGCGGCGAGGATCAGCAATGGGCGCATTGGCATTCTCCGTTTCATAGGTCTGCGGGATGGATTATGGACGATTTTCGGACGAAAATCAAAAAATCCGTGCCGGGGCGGCGTGTTTAGCCGCAAATCCCGGCGGTATTGACCTCGCCCGCTGGCAGGACCGCCTTGGGGCGGTTGGCCAGATGGTCAAGTGGGTCAACCGGAAACGCCCCTTTGAGCATTGCATGTAAGCGCTTGGTGCGGCTGCCGTTGGGATCAAGGGCGCGGCAGCAGACATATTCCTCGACAATCGCGCCTTGTTGTTCATAGGGGAAGTCAAGGAATTGGGCTTGGGCTGTCAGTTCCAAAAGGTAAGGGTCTTGCCCGGCCTGATGTTCGTTCAGCGCCTTGAACGGGCTGTAACCGGTGCGGGCGCGGTTCTGCCATTGCCAGACATGGGTCATTTCATGGCCGATCAACATCGCGGCATAGAGCGACATTTTCTGCGGGTATTGCGGCAGGTAATCCGGCAGATAGAGCTTGTCGGCCATATTGATCCGGTTCCAGCTGACAAAAGCCGCGGTGAAGGTTTCGACCATGCCGGTGGTCGGTTCAGCCTCGGGCCAGATACGTTCACGACAGGCCACAGGCGGGCGGCTGGGGCGGCTGCTGGTCAGGCTGGTCAGTGCCGGAAAAGACGCGATGCGGATCTTTTGGGTCGCCAGCTCCGGGCCAAACAACGACGCCGCAAGCGCGGCTTCACCGGGGCTAAGGGGGCGTCCGCAACCGGTTAAAGCGATCATCGCGATCAGCGCCAGACGTAGGATCATCGTCTGGGTGTGAACCTGAGCGACAGGCAGGACATGCCGCCGTCAAGTTTGGCGCATTCTGAATTGCCGACTTGCCGGACGGTATAACCGGCCTTGGCCAGCTTTTCGGCTGTGCGGGGAAATCCGTCGGGCAGGATGACCAAGTCATTGAATCTTATTGCATTTGCGGCGGCGTCTTCGCCCGGTGCCGTATGGATCACGCGGTAGCCTTTAAAGCAGCCAGAGGCGTCCAGCCGTTCGGTGGCCAGCACGGTATCGCCGTCCAGCAGCGAACAATCGGTTTTGAAATGCAGGATATCGGGCGGCGTCTGCACCTCGCGCAGTTTGTAACCCCAATCGCTGATGATGCCGGCCAATTCGGCAACGCCGGCGGCATTGGTCCGGGCCGAACGACCGACCAGAACCTCGGTTTCGGTTGCCAGGATATCCCCACCTTCGATAAAACCGGGGCCTTGGATGGTGGCAACCTCGCCATAAAGTACTGCCAGATGCGGGGCCATTTCAGCGGCTTCGCCCAAACGGCTGGGCGCGCCGGGGCGCATGATGACAGCGCCTTTGGGTAGGCAAAGCGCCGTGTCTTCGACAAAAACCGCGTCAGGATAGGCAGCAAGCGGGTCCAGTTCGATCACGGTTGCGCCGGTTGATTTCAGCGCGGCAACGTAATCGGCGTGATGCGCCAACATCAGGTCAAGATCCGGCGCGCCAAGGTCAACCGCACGAAGCCCCGCGATGATAGACGCGGCAGGTTTGCGGGTGATGGCGTGGCTGAAACGATAGGATTGGTCGGTCATTGCAGGTTCCCGTTTGCGTGTTCCCGGACCGTAGGCTTGCGCGATGCTATCGGCAAGGTGTCAGGCGATTATTCACGCCCTAATGTGCCCCGGTAAAGCCGACAACCACAGAGCATCCAAGGCGTCGATTTCTGACACCTCAAACCGCTGCTGTTCTTTCCAGTATTTGCCACTTGCCACGGTGTACCCCAACCGGGCTTCGCGGGCAGTAGCGCGGGCGACCTTGACCCAGTCAATCGGCTGGGTGGCACCAAAGTTGTTCACTTGCAAGTTTTCGACGCTTTGACGTCGGTGAACCAGCCTCGAGACCGGCTGCTCGGACAGGTTCACCACGCGGCATCCGGCCTGGCGTGCGAAAATTTCAAATCGTGCTGATTTGGCCTCGAGGCTGCGTAGAGTTGGGTCTTGGCGCAATGGGTCTGGACGACCGTTGCCATAGAAATGGGTTTGGGCGGCGTCATAGACCATGTCGCAGCCCAAAAAGACGATACTGCGCGGGGACAAGCGGCACAGTGCCCAATATGCGGCGGTGAATGCCATGGTTCCGCCGGAATAAACGAACCCCCCGTAACGATTTACTGTCGGGACGTAATCTTCAGCCGAATGAAGCGACTGACCAATTCGGGCGATCGGACGTCTTTCGAGAGGGAAATCGCTTGGATGAATTGCGTGGCTCCACCGCTCGGTGACCTGCCAGGCGTTGTTTATGGCGACCACCGCGCGAAACGCAGACATGTCCAGGGTTTTTGCACGCATCGCGTCCGGGGCCGAGCCGATGATAAGCACATTGCCCTTGGCGCGCTGCTGCGGTTCTGCAAGCAGGTCAGGTTTTTCCGAGGCACGCATTTATCGTCCTTTTCCGTTTCCAGTGTATACGTTGCTACGTTCCATTTGGATCACTGAAGGTGGCGGTAAACTTCCCGGTATTGTGCAGTTCAGGCAGGCATGCGGGCTTCGATCATGCCGGAATACCAGCTTGAACCGGCCGGGATTGCCTCGTCGTCGAAATTGTATGCCGGGTGGTGGCATTGCGCAGTGTCGCCGTTGCCAAGGAAAATGAACGCCCCGGGGCGGGCTTGAAGCATATAGCTGAAATCCTCGCTGGGCATGATCGGGTCGGCATTATCATTGACCGAACCGGCGATCTGGCGGGCAACTTCGGCGGCATAGGCGGTTTCGTCCGGGGTATTGACGGTGACCGGATACCCAGGTGTCCAGATCACCTCGGGAGTTGCCCCAAGGGCAGTGGCGGTGCCTTGGGTGATTTCCCTGACGCGCGTTTCGGCATAGGCGCGGTATTCGGCATCGAGCGTTCTGACCGTGCCCTGCATTTTGACCTTATGAGCGATGACATTACTGGCGACACTGTCGGTCACAAAGGTGCCGATTGTCAAAACGACGCGCTTTATCGGGTCGACGTTACGCGACACAAGCGTTTGTAAAGACAGCAGAATTTGCGCAGCCACAAGGGTGGTATCGACCGCCTGATGCGGGGCAGCAGCATGACCGCCTTTGCCGGTGACGATGATGTCAAACTCGTCGGACGAGGCCAGAAACCCGCCTTCGCGGATCGCAAACTGGCCAGTCGGCAGGCCCGGAGCGTTGTGCATGCCGTAGATTTCCTGAATGCCAAACCGGTCCATCATGCCGTCGTCAACCATCGCTTTGCCACCGGCTCCGCCTTCTTCGGCGGGCTGGAATACGACGACAGCTTTGCCGTTGAAATTGCGGGTTTCGCACAGGTATTTGGCGGCCCCCAGCAACATCGAGGTATGGCCGTCATGGCCGCAAGCATGCATTGCGCCGGGGGTGGTCGAGGCATATTCGACCCCGGTAATTTCATGGATCGGCAGCGCGTCCATATCGGCGCGCAGCCCGATTGCGCGGCCCGAAGCGACGGATTTCCCGTTGATTACGCCGACCACGCCGGTGCGGCCTATGCCCTCAACCACCTCGTCACAGCCAAACTCGCGCAGCAATTCGGCGACGCGGGCGGCGGTGCGGTGGACCTCATAAAGGATCTCGGGATGGCGGTGGAAATCGTGCCGCCAGCCGGTGATTTCGGCGTGCATTTCGGCAAAACGGTTCTTGATCGGCATGGGGGTTTTCCTTGTGGCGTGGGTCGTGCCAAGTGTTGCCGGGCTATCGGCGAGAATGCAAGCACAGACGCCTTGCACGGTCGTTAACTGGCAGGGTTTTCACGGTCTTATGGCGATCCGGGCGAAATGGCGGGCCTGCCGATGCGGTACCTTTTGCCGGACGGGGATGTTCCTGCGTGGCCCGGACACGGAATTATTTCTCAATAGCCCTTGCAGACCACTTGCTGGTGTTTTGTGCCGCGATTATATTGGCCCCATCGGCGCATGGAGAGCCAGTCGGTGTCGACCCGGTTCGTTTCACTGCGCTATCTGCGTCAGGTGACGTGATGAACACCCTTTATATTGGAACTGCCCTTTTTGCGGCGAGCCGCGGATTCAACTCTCCAGTGCAACTTTACCCACGGTATGATGCATGAGGCAGCGATGCCCAAGTGTCTCTGACCGTCTAAAGTAAAGGAACACGAATGCGAGCCTATCACCGCCTCACTGACGGTGAGCGGAACCAAGTTTATGCGTTGAAGAAAGCTGGTTTGACGCAACACGCCATTGCGGACCAGATCGGCGTCCACAAATCGACGATCTGCCGGGAGCTTCAGCGCAACACAGGTCTGCGCGGACAGCCAAGGCACGACTTCAGGCCCGCTTTGAGCTTTCCGACTGTCAGGCTTGCCCCGACATGCTGCGACGTCCGGTTCAAGCCGACAAGCACGACGGCAGTTCCGTCCGGTTTCAATACACGCCTGGCATCTGCGCAGCTTAAAAGATTGTCGATACCGGGAAACTGAAAGGAGTTCGCATTCGTCTGACAGCGCCAGGCATATCGCTTGCGGCGCGGATAGTGCCGGACTCTATCCGTTTTTCTCGGGCCGCGCGGTTACTTTCGCTTGTCGACAGGAACCGAACCGCCCGAATGATCCATTAAGGTAAAGCCCTCGTATCCCTTGGCAGCCACATCGTTACAGATCGCGCGATAACGCGGCATCGACCCGGCATAGGGCATGAAAACCCGAGGTTTTCCCGGTATGTTGGCGCCCAAATACCACGACCCGGCCTGCGGCATGAGCGTTGCGTTGGCAACTTCGTTGACATGTTCCACCCACCGCGCATCCGACCCTTCGGCGGGTTCGATCCGGGTGATGTCATGGGCGCGCATATAGGCGATGCAGTCGGTGATCCATTCCACATGTTGTTCAATCGGAACTGGCATGTTTGCCAACACCGAAGGGCTGCCGGGACCGGTGATCGTGAACATGTTTGGAAATCCGGCAACTTGCAGGCCAAGATAGGTCTTCGGCCCTTCGGCCCAGGCATGTTGGATCGTAAGACCATCCAGCCCGGTGATGTCTATATTCAGCAACGCCCCGGTAATCGCGTCAAACCCGGTGGCAAAGACGATAACGTCACAGTCATATTCCGCAGCCTGCGTGGCCACACCGGTGGGGGTGATGGCAATGATTGGCTCGGCGCGGACATCGACCAGCGACACGTTAGGCTGATTGAATATCTCGAAATACCCAGAATCGACAACCGGGCGTTTGGTAGAGAAGGGGTGATCGAAATCCGACAATAGTCGCGCGGTTTCAGGGTCTTTGACGGTTTCGCGGATCTTGCGTTTGATAAATTCAGCAGCGGTATCGTTTGCTGCCTTGTCGGTCAGAAGATCGCGGAACCCTGCCCGAAACTCCAGCCCGCCCTTTTGCCAGCCCGCCTCGTACAGGGCCTCACGTTCCTCGGGTGTCACATCCAGAGCTTTGCGGTCAGAGATCAGGAATCCGTGGCCGTTGGGCGCAAGGTGTGTCACCGCACGGATATCGTCGTGATGTTCCTTGATATAGGTCTTGAATTCCGGCGTCAGCGGCGCATTGCGGGCCGGAACGCTGAAATTCGCAGTGCGCTGGAATATGGTGAGGTGCTTTGCGGTGCTGGCAATCTCGGTGGCGGCCTGGATACCTGTTGACCCAGTGCCGATCACGCCGACGGTCTTGCCAGTCAAATCGACGCCATCGCGGGGCCAGGCACCGGTGTGAAACCATTTACCCTTGAAGTTTTCGAGTCCTGGGAAATTTGGTACATTCGTCGATGACAGGCACCCCAGTCCGGTGATCAGATAGGTGGCACGAAATTCGTCGCCCTTGTCGGTGCGCACCACCCATTGATTGGCATCTGCATCAAACCGCGCCGCTGTGACCCGGGTTTCAAGCTGGATGTCACGGCGCAGGTCAAACCGGTCGGCGACATGGTTCAAATAGCGGAGAATTTCCGCTTGTAAAGGATAGCGTTCGGTCCATTCCCATTCCTCCAGAAGCTCTTTGGAGAAGGTATAACAATAGCTGTGGCTTTCTGAATCACAGCGCGCACCGGGATAGCGGTTCTGATGCCAGGTGCCACCCACTCCGTCGTCGGCCTCTAACACGCGCGCCCTCAGGCCCAGCTTTTCGCGCAACATAAGCAGCTGGTACATGCCGGAAAACCCGGCGCCGATAATCACGGCATCCAAGGTCGCTGTCGCTGGGCGGTGGGTCGTTGAGGTGCTCATTTTGGCATCGTCCTTTGTTCTGTTTTTCTACACCAGGCGTATTAATATACGCCAGAAGTTCGCCGGCGTTAACCGTCGTATCAGGTCTCTATTGGGCCGGGAAACCGCCTCCTGCCGGCAATGCAACGCCCGGGCAGAATGGCGTTTCACCCGATGCCAGCCATAACGCGGCATGGTTCATCTCAGGTAGCCGTCCCAGCGGTTTGATCGGGATAGCTGCGATCATCATATACTGGTTGGCGGCGGCCTCAATAGGATCACCGTTGCGGCTGGTGAATTCAAAGGCCATCGGCGTTTCGGGCAGACCTAGGCAATCGGTATTCACCCGGCTTTTTTCCCGGGCAAGGGTCTGGGCAAGCGATTTTGTCAACTCGGGAACCGAAGCGAAAAAGATGATGGATCCATTGCCTCGATTGCCCATGCTTGCAACTGGCTGTCCGGTGTCGATAACAGCTCGAACCGTGTTGACGGACATCGACAGGCGAAACAACGTCACATCTGGTTGTTCGAAGCCGACGGATCCGGGAATGTCAGCACGGGGCGACCTGACATCGGGCCCGTCAGGGGCGCGGGCCGCGTTATTGATGCTGTTGCGCGCGGCCTCATCCCTAAACGCCACCGATATCACAGCCAGTTTGTTCCCAAGACACATTGTTTTCATGTCCTTACAATAGAATCTGTTAGCGGCAGTCGGCGTTACGCTAACCCCGATTGCTCGCGTTTGCGAGGCTCCGAAAATCTCATTCCAAACCCCGCGCGCAGCATCTATAGTTTGATGGCACCCCACCTGTGACACCCCGCATAAGGTAGACTCATTTTGGCTATTGATCCGCAGATTCAAACACTTCTGGACAGCCTGTCTGCCAGGAACATGCTGCCGCTGATCCGCGGGTCGGCTATTGAAACGCGCTCCCACTACAAGGCGCTTTCGATGGCCAGACGTGGTGATCGTTATGTGCCGGAACAGGTGGGTACAGTACGCAATACACAGGTCACCGGACCTGGCGGCAACATTCCTGTGCGCGTCTACACCCCAGTGGGCGACCGTGGCCGTGTGCTGACCTATTTGCACGGCGGTGGCTGGGTCGTGGGAGATCTCGACACCCATGATCCGGTCTGTCGGCGCATTGCCAATGCGCTGGGCACCGTGGTGGTTTCGGTCGATTACCGGCTGGCCCCCGAACACCCGTTTCCCGCGCCAATCGACGATACGATGGCGGCGCTGAACTGGGTCGCTACTACCTTTCCCGAGCGCGCCCATATCGTGGGCGGTGACAGTGCCGGAGGCAGTCTGGCTGCTGGGGCGGCTCTGTTGGCGCGCAATAGAGGGGGGCCGGTTCTGGTGGCGCAACTGCTGCTCTATCCCTCCACCGACCCCAGCCTCAGCCGACCCGCTATGACCGACAACGCCGAAGGCTATTTCCTGACCAAAGCCGCGATGGCCTGGTTTTTCGATCAATACCTGAGCAATCCGGACGATGCGGCGCGCCCCGAGGTCGATCTGTTGAACGCCCCGGACCTGACCGGCCTGCCGCCAGCCCTGATCGCAACCGCCGAATTCGATCCGCTGCGCGATGACGGAACCGGGTACGCCAAGCGGCTTGCGGCCGCCGGCGTTCAGGCACACCATATTCCCGGCCCCGGCTTGATCCACGGCTATTTCGGTTTTCTGGGGGCGGTTGATCTGGCGGACGCGCAAGTGGACAAAGTTCTGACGGCTTTTGCCACAATGCTGGAAGAACAGCGATAACATGCGTATCTTGTTTGTCTGCGGGCCGATACCCGACGACCAGTCACTAACGCCCCGCAGGCGAACCCCGGCGATATAGGACGCGGCAGACGAACACATGACTTGCAAGTCGGTGGATATTTCGGATGCTTGGCCAGACCGGCCCAGCGGGGTCGGTTTCAGAATTGAACCAGTGGTGATCCGCCCCCCTGATATCAACCGCACCATCGCCGGCGCGTTGACATCACCGGACGCGTTTGGGTTGACGTTGAAGCCATCGCGTCGCCACACCGGGGCAAAAATCCGCAACCGCCCGACCGCGCGCGTGACCAAACCGGAGCCGCGTAAGGACATGTCCTGCACCGGCTGCCAGCAGTCGAAATCCTGATCAAAGATCGGCTTCAACGCGTCCGCAACACCGGCGCAGTTTACCAGACAATCGACCCGGCCCCGTGTGTCGATTACACGGTCGGCGATAGCGTCAACTGTATCTGTATCTGCATCGGTCGCGGCCAGCGCCAGCCCGCTGTCGCCAAGCTTCACGATTCCACCTTTTCCGGCAGAATCGAACTGCACCCCGGTTATGTCTGTTTCAGCCATATCCGTTCCTCCCGCGTGCCACGTCTTACCGGCCAACCCCGGTCAGATCAGTGAACGGCCGCATACATCAGCTTTTCTTCGGTCGCATCTAGGGGCGAAAATTCCTCGACCACCTTACCCTGACGTGTCACCAGCAGGCGGTCGGACAATTGCATCACTTCGGGCAGGTAGGACGAGATTACGACAACCGCCTTACCCTCATCCGCCAGACGGTTGATGATATCATGGATCTCGGCGATGGCCCCCACATCGACGCCGCGTGTGGGTTCGTCGAAAATGATCAGCTCGGGATCCTGCACCAGCGATTTGGCAATCACCACCTTTTGCTGATTGCCCCCCGAAAGCTCGATCACCTTGGCGGTCATCGTCACAGCCTTGACCTGAAGTGAATTGACCCAAGTCTCGCCCAGCTTGTCCATCTCTTTGGTTTTCAGCCAGAACCGGCCCGCCCCCGCCTTGGACAGCAGCCCGACAAAGATGTTAGCCTTGATCGACATGGTTTCAAAGAACCCTTCGACCTTGCGGTCCTCGGTGATATAGGCGATGCCGCCTTTGACCCCGGGGGCGGGCACCCGATAGCGCACGGGCGTACCTTTCAGCACCACCAGACCGCCGTTTCGATAATTGCGTTTGATGACCCCCGCGACCACCTTGAATGTCTCGGTCCGCCCCGACCCAACAAGGCCGAACACCCCGGTGACCTGACCTTTGAACACCGAAAACGAGTTGTTCTTGACGACGCTGCCGACCCGCAAATTCTCGACGCTCAGAATACGTTCGCCCGCTGGCCGGATATGGCGTTTGCGGGTGCCATACAGTTCCTGAGACAATTCCCGCCCCACCATGGCCTGAATGATGCGGTCCCGATCAAAATCCTTAGTGTCGCCGGTGACCACGCGGCGCCCGTCGCGCAGGATGGTGATGCGGTCGGAAATCTGCAACGCTTCTTCCAGCGCGTGTGAGATGAAAATCACCGAAACGCCATGGTCTTTCAGGGTGGCGACCAGTTCAAAAAAGTGGCGTTTCTCTTCCGGGGTCAGGGTCGCCGTGGGTTCGTCAAACACAATGACCCGCGCCTCAAGCAGCATCGCCCGGGCGATTTCGACCATCTGTTTCTTGGCCGCCCCAAGCGCGGAAACCTGCAATGTCGGATCCACATCGAAACTCAGCGATTGCATGAATTGTTGCGCTGCGATGTTAACGCCGCGGATGCGGTTAAAGAATTTTTCGTTGCCCAGAAACAGGTTTTGCGCCACGGTCATCGACGGCACTAGGCTGGTTTCCTGAAACACCATCGCAATGCCGGACCTGACCGCCTCGGCAGGGGTGCGCAGATGGATTTCCTTGCCGTCAAATTGGATCGTGCCTGACGTCGGCTGCACCACTCCGGCCATCATCTTGGTCAAGGTCGATTTGCCAGCCCCGTTCTCGCCCAGGATCGCGTGAACCTCGCCCTTGATAAGGCTGAAATTGACATCTTCGATGGCAGCGGCCCGGCCATACATCTTGGTGACGCCGCGCATTTCCAGTATAGCTGTCATTGCGCGTCGCCTCCAAAAAGCGTGGCTCGTGTCTCTGACACCGAAACCTTCAGAATGCGGCCCGCGCCTTTGGACAGCACAAACAGCGTGTCACCCAATTCAGCAACCGCAGTAATCCCGTGATGCAAGCCGCCAACCCGGCTGTGCAAAGAAAACAACGGGCTCATATCCGCCCCAAAGCGCACCACCAGCCCATAAGACCGCGGCGGGGCCCAGGGTTTGAGGATGCCCATCTGTTTGACTCCGCCGCTTTGTGTGGGTTCAAGGTAATCCGTGCCCGAGCCAAAAGACGGCGCGACCCAATATTTCGGAGCAATCGTCTTCATCATTTCCTGCCGATAGTCGGTTTCCTTCAACACGAATTCCACCAGCTGGGTGCGGCTGCAAAACAGGGTCAGCCAAAAGCCGCCATCGCCAGAAGGCGCAAACCGACAGGGATAGCCGGGCAACCGGTCCAGCGCATGCCCCCCCGTGACCTGGGACACACGGTGCGCCCAGCTTTCGGAAACCAGCGGGCCATTTTTCCCGTCATCATAGGCCCCAAACGCATAGGCCAACCGCGAGGCCAGTACCCTGCCCACACCCGTATCTGCATCCAGCCGGATCAGGCGGCCGCTGCGGTTTTTGGACATCAGATCCCAGGCCCAGTCATCACAGCCAAACTGGTCCGAGGCATCACATACCAGAATGCCCCCATCTGGCTGCGGATAAAGCGCGGTCACGGCGATCATCGGCTTTCCATCGGCCTGGTCGATGGTTTTTTCGGTTTGTGTCCCGACGCCGATGACGACTTTGTCACCCAAGCCCACAACAATGCGGTTGTCTCGCAACACACACAATGCGGTGACGGGCTGATCAAATGTGGCCAGTTCGGTAGCGTTGCCAGCATCGTTTAAGGCCAGAACCCGTGCGCCGCTGGCCACCAAAAGCTGATCTATCCAAACATCCGTGTCCATGTAGTCGAGGCCTTTAGCGGCACGATTTATGAATGGCTGATATCGGGGAGGCTGGATCTGGCGGTGCTTTACTATTCTAAGGAATACAATGCCGCCGAGACCACCCCATTCATCGACGAGGATATGGTTGTGGTTGGCGCGCCGGCGATACTCAAAGACAAGACCCGGATGCCGCTCAGCGAGCTTGGGGACAGGAAACTTGTTGTCCCGTGGCGCCCACATATTTTTCGGCTGGTGTTGGAAGCCGCGTTCATTTCTGCGGGCATTCCGTTTACGCCCAACATCGAAATTGATTCACTGCCCTGCATGAAAGAACTGGCGCATTGCGGCGACGGCTTTACGATCCTACCGCCATCCTCGGTGTTTCAAGAGGTCGAAAGCGGGCGGCTGGCCTGTGTCCCGACCAGCCCCGAGATCAAGCTGACCACGGTTCTGGGCCAAACCCCCGGTCGCCAGCCATCCCGCGCCGCCAGCATTGTGGATGCTGAACTGAGGAAGCTTGCCGCCGAGCTTGCACCCCGCACCGGCTGGAGCATGACAGTATGACAGGTGGTCGGGCCGATGCGGCCAACAGCGGCTGGCCTGACGACAGCTATTTGACGCCGCCATAACTCATCCACGATCCCGCCACCAGCCACCCCAGATCCACAGGCAGGTTGATGCCGGTAATGGCCGATGCGTGATCGCTAGCCAGAAACGCCACTGCCGAGGCGATTTCAGACGGTTCAACCATCCGCCCCATGGCAGATGTGTCTTCCAGGGCAGATACATCGCGTTCGCCTTTGTTAATTGCGTCCTGCAAGGCAGGTGTGCGCGTGTATCCCGGCGACACGGTATTAACCCGCACCCCCGACCTTCCCCATTCTGCAGCCAGACATTCGGTCATGCTGATGACAGCGGCCTTGGCCGGGGCATAGGCATGCAGTGGCATCGACCGCATCCCGGCGATAGAGGCGATATTGACGATAGCCCCGCTACGGCGATGCGCCATGCGCAACCCGACGGACCGGCAGGTGACATAGGTGCCGCGCTGATCAATCCGCACGACAGTGTCCCAGTCCTCCATCGACAGATCGCTGACCGCCAGCGGGCGCTGGATGACCCCGGCGCAGGTGACCAGAATGTCGACCGGGCCGATGTCGGCTTCAATCTGCGCGACGGCCGAATCGACACCCACTTCGTTCGCGACATCAAGTGCGACCGCGTGGCCACCGATGCTATCGGCCACGATTCGCGCCCGCGCCACGTTGATATCAGCGACGATGGTCTGGCAACCATAGCTGGCGAACAGACGAGCACAGGCCTCGCCAATGCCGCTGGCGCCACCGGTGATCAGCGCGACCTTATTTTCTAGCGAAGCTCTCACTTGGTGTTCTCCTGGTTGGGTGCTTGATCAGACTTTGGCGGGGTGTGCTGAGGGTAGATGCTGTCGGGCGGGGCGAACCAGTCTTAGCGTCCGCCGGACCGGCAAATCTCTCTACAACATAACAGCCAGTCTTGTCAGAACAAATCTGCTTGAGGCGGGCAGGGTGGTTACGCAGCGTCTATCCATAACAAAAAGCGACCCGTTCAAGTGCTTTCACAGCGGACCTGAGATCATTCGCCTGACGGTTGTGGTGTGCGTTCTCTTTCCCCTTTCGCTGCGAAACGTCGAGGACCTAATGCACGAACCTGGCATCGGCATCAGCCATGAAACGGAGCGGTACTGATGGAACAGATTTGGCTTGATGTTTGCTGCAGAGATCCGACGAAACCGGGTCAGCCGGATGCGCGCATATTCGAACTGGCAGTGGCATTTGGACGAGGTTTTCGTGAAGATCAATGGCGTGCGGTTGATCATGGAAGCGAGTTTCTGGAACGCTTCGTTACAAAGCGCCGCGATCGCAAAGCGGCATTGAAATTCCTCAGGAAAACGATGAAACGGCACGGCAACCCGCATAGCTTGGTGACCGACAAACTACGATCTTACGGCGCTGCGATGAAAGTCGTTGGCAACGCGGACAAACAGGAAGCTGGCCGCTGGCTCAACAATCGGGCCGAGAATTCACACCCATTGCCTGGCAGTGGTTTGCTTGCAAACCACGAGAAGGGGCCCCCCGGGCAGGTCAGGACACCGCCGTCATTTGCATATGGCCGGTCAATCGCAGGAATAACTGCGGGATACATATCAACCATCTGATGTCTGTGGTCGATATGCACCGCGCATTTACGACCGTCCAGTAGACCCGATTGCGCAAGAATAAAGCTGCCGGTGCAGATGCCGACGACAGGCGTTCCCAAGGCATGCGCTTTGCGAAGATAGTCATAGGTCTCGGGCGGAAGTTCCAGACAATCGGGCAACGCCCCGCCGACAACAACGACATAGTCCAGCGTTTCGAGCGGCTGTATCTCTGCGCCAGCTGAGACCATCATCCCACAACTTGCCTCGACCGCTGCACCGGTCGGGTGGATCACGCTCCAACGGCAATGGATTTGCCGGCTGCGATCAGCCTCGTCTGCGGCATGTCTGAGGCATTCAATGAAGCTGGCAAACGCAATCAGTGTGAACTTTGGGGCAAGGATGAACCCGACCTGAAGATCCGGGTGGACCTGACCGTTTTCGACGGCGGCGGGAATGTCCTGACCAAGCGGTTCGGGAAGGGGCAAGTGTCTCATAGCTACAAGGAAACAACGAATTCCTTCAAGACGGAAACAAGAATTGCGCACATACTGATCGCCACTGCCCAAAGAAACCCCAGGAAATGGGCCGCGGGCTTAACAATCGGGCTAAGAATTCACACCCATTGCCTGGCAGTGGTTTGTTTGCAAACCACGAGAAGGGGCCGTTTGGACGACGAGAACGCGCCATGCAGCGGAACCGCTGTATGCGATGTTTACAGAAATTCGCCGCTATTCATGCCTTCGTCTGCAATCATTTCAACCAGGAGCGGCACCTTTACTCACGCGACAATTTCAAGGTCAACCGCGCCGCTGCTCTCGCCGAGTGGCGTCAAGTCTGCGCAGCCTAAAAGATTGCCGATACCGGGAAACTGAAACGAGTTCGCATTCTTCTGACAGCGCCCAAATCAACCCCTGCCCAAACGGAGTTGTCCGCACATGACAGCGCCCGTCGGGCGCCCGCGCGAATGGATAACACCGGAAAGAACAACCCGACGCCCCGCGTTTGCCGACTACAGACGGGCGAGGGCGCGTTCCGTCATCGCCAGTGCAATATCGACATGGGATTTCTCGAAGATGAGCGGCGGGCGTATCTTTACGATGTTTTCGTGCACGCCTTCGGCGCCGACCAGCAACCCCTCGTCGCGCATAAGGTTGATAAGCCGGGTCGTCTCGGCTGGCGCAGGCGTCAGCGCGCGGCGGTCCGTCACCAACTCCACTCCGATGGCCAGACCGGCAGAGCGAACATCGCCGATGATGTCATAACGATCGGCAAGGCGTTTCAGACCCTCATAGAGATAAGCTGCCGTTTCCGTGGCCCTGAGAACATAGCCCTCCTCCTCGATCACATCCAGAACCGCAAGCCCTGCAGCTGCGGATACGTTGTTGCCCCCGAAAGTTGAGAAGAAGGCAGTCTGGTTGCAGAAATGATCAAGAATCTCAGGGCGAGTCAGGACGACACCCAAGGGATGGCCATTGCCTGCGGGTTTGCCGATGGTGACAAAATCCGGCGTCACGCCGTGGTGTTGGTAACCCCAGAAATGGGTGCCCATCCGGCCAAAGCCTGACTGGACCTCGTCGGCAATGCATAGCCCGCCTGCGGCGCGAACTTTCTCGAAGACCCCCGCGACATAGTCCGGCACCGGCGCCAGAACGCCATTTGTCATAAAGGCGCTGTCGATAATCACGGCGGCGGGTTTCATTCCGAAATCAGCCAGCGACGCAATGGCGTGGTCGGCGTCCTCAGCATAGCGTTGGCCCATTTCGAGGGCGCCATGCTTGTGGATGCCACGGTAGCCGTCAGGGGCTAATATGGTACGGACATGCGCGGGTGAGCTACCCTGGCGGATTGCTGAGGGTGACACTGCGTCAATCGCCTCGGTAATCCCGTGATAGGCGAATTCCTGACAAATAAAGCCAGGGTTGCCGGTCCAGGCCCGCGCCATCCGCCACGCGATATCGTTAGCCTCTGAGCCGGAATTGACGAAGGCGCAGGCTGTCAGTTCGCCGCCGGTCAAAGCACCGAGCCGTTCGGCATAATCCAGCACTTGTTCGCCAAGGTAGCGGGTGTTGGTGTTCAGGATGCGGATTTGCCGCGCAATCGCATTGGTGACGCGTGGATGGCAATGCCCCACGATTGGCACGTTGTTATAGCAGTCCAGGTATCGTCGCCCGTTGTCGTCGATCAGCCAGACGCCTTCACCCCTGACCATGTGAAGCGGCGGATCGTAGAAAACGTAAAGTCTGGATCCCATGACCTTCTTCCGTCGCTCGACAAGTTCCCTGACGCTTTCGGTTTTATGGCGGGTAGGCAGGCCGCAGGCTCTGCGGAAGATCGCGGTCGCGGCATTGCAGCCGATGTTGTACAGTGCCTCAAACGCCTCGGGCGCCCCGAAGCCGGCATCGACCATGTAGTTTGGCGCCTCAGGTGTGATGGCAAGGCGATAGGCATTTATCACCATGCCCATTGCTTGCCGCGCGAGCATTACATCGTAAAGAACGTCGATTTCCGCTTCCTCCAGCGGCGTAACCTCGTTGTAGCCCGAAACCAGCGCCTCCATGATAACCTGAGCGTCCGCAGCTCGGGTAATGAAATCACCAAGTGCGCAACCAAGATCGAACACCAGTGGTGCATGAAGCAGATCGCCGAAGTCGATAAAACCGGCGATCGCATTGACGGGGCCGAAGATCAGGTTGTGGCCGTGCACGTCGCCATGAATCGTTTGCGCGCGCAGCGCGGCGAACCTTGGCAACGTGTCAGTCAGGAAATGCCTAAGATGTGCAGTCACCGCAGCCTTCGGTGTCGTCTCAGGTAAATGCGCGACTTGGGTAAGGCATACCGCTGCCTCCCGAACGTCCCATGAAAGCTGACGTCCAGTAATCGCGGGGTGCGCGAACCCGCGCAGGGCCCTGCCGAGGTGAGCAATTCCGGCGCCGATCCTGCGGTAATCACGGGGCCCGAGAGCAAGACACCCTGCGATGTCACCTTCGAGATAAGAGACGGCATAAAAGCGGTGCAAGCGGCCGTCCGACCCCTTGATTGTCACCGCACTTGATCCATTTTCAGCCTCGTGAATTCGAGGCACTGGCAGGTCGGGTGCTGTCGTTTCGATATGTTTCAGGGCCGCGATCTGGGCGTCGATCAGCGTCGCATCTTCGTTCGCGTTAGCAATCTTGAGAACCCAGCCGCTTCCGTCTGCCTCGCGGAGCAGCATATTCTGATCACGTTCTGAACACAGCGGCGAAAGCGTACCCACTAGGCGGAAATGGTCTTGGGCAAGACGGGAAAAATCATTTGCGCTGAAATGCGGGGGGTCGGCCTGCAGGGTGGTCAAGCTTGATTCCCTTTGTCAGTCGCGGATCCATAGCCACCCACTGGAGCGCCAATGGCCTTCGGGCTGGCGGCAATCGTCGTGTCATTGATCATGACGCTTTCTTGTCTCATTCGAATGACTCCTTCTGACATTGCCTGATGGCAGCGGACCTAACGACCACGCCCAGTTTGATCAGATACTGCCATTCTCGGAGAGGCAATCAAAAATCGCTCCAATCCCATCTTTCTGATGCTTGGAGCAGTTTTCTTTATACATGCAAGAGATGAGAGGCGAACGCGATGCATTACGACGGTTCGACCGAAATCTTTGGCCCGGTGTTTGCAGCTGATATCCGCAAGAAAAGGATCAGCCAGATACGGGCTTATTCAAATTGGCAGTGGCATTTAGACGAGGTGTTCGTAAAGATCAACGGAGAGACGCGGTATCTCTGGCGTGCCGTGGATCATGAGGGCGAAGTTCCGGAAACCTTTGTGACCAAGCGCCGGGATCGCAAGGCTGCATTGAAATTACTCAGAAAAACGATGAAACGGCACAGCACCTGCATAGCTTGGTGACCGACAAACTGCGATCCTATGGGGCGGCGATGAAAGTCATCGGCAACGTGGACAGGCAGAAAGCGGGCCGCTGGCTCAACAATCGGGCCGAGAATTCAGACCCATTGCCTGGCAGTGGTTTGTTTGCAAACCACGAGAAGGGGCCGTTTGGACGACGAGAACGAGCAATGTTGCGCGTCCGGCGAACGCGAACGTTGCAAAAGTTCATTGCAGCACACGCCTCAGTCCACAACCATTTCAACCAGGAAAGACATCTTTACTCGCGGATCAATTTCAAGCTCAACCGCACCGCCGCTCTATCTGGGTGGCACCAACTGAGTGGCGCCAACTTTGTTCCGCATAGGTTCGTGCCTATTGCGGCAAACTGAGACTGGTTCGAATTTGTCTGACACCAACCTAGTGGGTTCCGCATCCTTGGCAACCCGGCAAAATTGTGCGCAAGTGGAAACTTGAGTACAGAATCCCGCGAGTAGCCATGATCAGTCTGAACCGCATCTCTATTGAAGGCCTCCTCGATTTTGAGGCGGCCTGTGACGCAATTCGTCTTGCCTATATAGCAACGTCGAACAAAGCTGTCAGCTTGCCACCCGTCGGACATATTTCATTTCCGGAAGCGAACGGCGATTGCCATATCAAAGCCGGACATCTTCACGGCGAACCCATATTCGTCGTTAAGATCGCAACCGGCTTTTATGACAACCCAATGCGCGGTCTTTCGTCATCCAACGGCGTCATGGTCGCGTTCAGCGCTGAAACGGGAGAGGCGCTGGCCATCCTGAATGACGAAGGGTGGCTGACAGACATTAGAACCGGGATCGGCGGAGCCCTGGCATCTATGGCACTGGCTCGGAGCTCGGCGCGAAAAGTTTTGATCGTGGGCGCCGGGCTTCAATGCCGTTTTCAGGCCGAGTGCCTGTCACGCATTTCCAAGGAGCCCTTCGTGTATTCAGTTTGGGCGCGGTCGCCGGAAAAGGCAGAAAATGCCGTAAAGGACCTGGCAGCCAAGGGATTATCTGTGCAGGCGGAATATGATCTTGAAAAGGCCGTTCGTGAGGCGGATATCATCATCACCACGACACCATCCACATCCCCGATAATTCTGGACCAATGGGTCCAACCCGGAACGCATATCACAGCGGTAGGGGCAGACAGCCCCGGCAAGCAAGAGCTCGAAACAGCGCTGGTTGCGCGTGCGGATCTGGTTGTCTGCGATTTGACCCAACAGTCGCTGGACCATGGCGAGTTTCAGCACGCCCGCGCGTGTGGCGTTCTGCCCCAAGTCATTGAGCTTGGTCAGATATTGAACGGTGATCATCCGGGCAGGCCATCGGACGATGCTATTACGATTGCCGATCTGACGGGTATTGCCCCTCAGGACATTGCAGTCGCCGGATCGGTGCTGCATGCTTATCAAAACCGGAAAGATAAATGATGAACGCCTCTGAACCTGTACTCGCCCTTGCGGCGCGATCTGTTGTTGCGCGCAAGCGGATCGGGAATGCGATTTTCCAAACGCCGTGCATAGCCTCGCGTTTCGAAACAGCCAAAGACACAGGCCTGTTCCTGAAAGCGGATAACCTCCAATACACAGGATCATTCAAACTGCGTGGGGCAATGTCCAAACTGACAACTCTGCCCACGGACGTTCCGGTGATTACTGCGTCGTCCGGCAATCACGGGATTGCTTGTTCGCATGCGGCAATGACAACCGGGCACAACCTCACCGTGGTTCTTCCTGAAAACGTGGCCAAAGCAAAACTTGCTAAGATCCAAAGTTACGGCACCCGCACAATTTTAAATCCGGGTGATTCCGGAATGGCCGAACAGTGCGCGCAAGCGTTGGCCGCGCGCGGCGACTATGTTTACGTGTCCCCCTACAATGACCCGATGATCATGGCCGGACAGGGAACTATCGGCCTTGAACTGCTCGATCAGTTGCCGCGGATTGACAACGTGTTTATTTCGATGGGCGGCGGCGGTCTGATTTCCGGCGTTGGCTCGGTGCTCAAGGCATTTTCTCCCCAGATCAGGATCATCGGTATCAGCGCAGCAAATTCTGCAGCGTTGGCTGCGAGCATGGAGGCGGGCCGGATTGTCGAAACCCAACACCTCGACACATTGGCCGACGGGTGCGCGGGGGGGGTTGATGAAGGATCGCTGACGCTTCCTATTTCGCAGGAAGTGATCGACAGGGTGATCATTTGTTCCGAGGAGGAAATCGCAAGAGCGCTGTGCCGGCTTGCCTGGACAGACAAGATGATTGTTGAGGGCGCTGCCGCCTTGGCACTGGCGGGATATTTGTCTGACGAAGCGGCATTTGCAGGCCAGAACAATGTCGTTCTGCTTTGTGGAGCCAACTTTGACAGGTCCGTCATTCAACCGCTCCTGAGCCGCGATGATTGATATCGACTTAAACGCACCGGGTAAGTCTGCAGGCTATCTGCATCTGCACAATTCGACCAATGAAAGTGCTTGGCAGGCCATTCGCCTGCCTGTCTGGTGTTTAAACGGAACGCCCGGTCCCACGACATTGTTGCTGGGGGGGATGCATGGCGACGAATATGAAGGGCCTGTTGCTATCAGCAACCTTTATCATGCCTGTGACTCAGCACAGATCAAGGGCCGGATCATCGCCATCCCCGCCATGAACCTGCCTGCCGTTATGGCCGGAAAACGGCTGAGCCCGGTCGACGGTGCCAACCTCAACCGCGTCTTTCCCGGCGATCCGCGTGGATCGCTCACCAGCCGAATGGCGTGGATGTTGACCAACGAACTGATCCCTTTGGCAGATAACGTGATTGATCTGCATTCGGGTGGCAGGTCGCTGCGATTTCATCCATGTACGCTTTTGCATCAGGTTGATGATCCGCGTGTGATGCACAGGGCTCTGACCGCAGCCATCGCCTTTGGCGCACCAATGACTGTCATTCTGCGCGAAGACCATGCCGATATGATGCTGGATACTGTCGTCGAAGCTGCGGGCAAGGTCATGATCTCGTCGGAGCTTGGCGGCTCTGGCGTGTTGACCTCAGAGACTGCCGCGCTTGCGACAAAAGGCCTGCGCCGGTGTCTCGCGGCATTAGGCCATTTTGAAGAAGAGGTCGCGCCGTCAAGATCTGAAGTCGTGACCGTAGCGCAAACAGGCGCGCATGTATTGGCCGAGGAAAGCGCAATCTTCGAGCCACTGGTTGCACTTGGTCAGGACGTCTTGCAAGGACAGCAGATCGCGCGCGCGCATTTAGCAGATCGCAGCGACAAGCGGCCTCAAAGTGTGTTTGCCGTCTCGGATGGAAAGGTTCTTTGCCTTGCCGGGCAAGGGATGACCCATCGCGGGGATGTGCTGTGTGTCATTGCGACAAGCGTTGCATCCTGAAGGCCCAAAATGGTGGTGACAGTCAAATCACACAAGTGCCCAAAAAAGGCATTTTCACATTGACCCGGCCATCGGCCTTGGTCGCCGCTCGTGGATTTACCGGAATGGGGCTGTCGGAACTGTTGAAATCGGCGGCGATCCCCAAAGGATCGTTTTATTATTGCTTCACCTCCAAAGAGGATTTCGGCGGCAAATTGCTGGGACAGTATCGGTCCCAATACACCGAAAGGTTGGATGAAATCCAGAGTGATGGCACACCTGATGCGCGAGCGCGATTAATGGATTGCTGGTTCGCTGGCGACGCACGCAAGCCTCAAGCTCGATACGGTCTGCTGAGGAAAGAAAGCCGGGGCGGATCATAAGCATAGCTGAATCGTTCCAAGCCCAGCCGTCAAGCCATCAAATTCGGCTTCCGCA